>Ga0206123_10000226_pt1 | contig 55341 bp, 58 predicted proteins | sample Helgoland_Spring_2_FD_160086 | JGI IMG/M metagenome (GOLD analysis project Ga0206123, IMG submission 160086) | Pelagic subsurface seawater microbial communities from Kabeltonne, Helgoland, North Sea - Helgoland_Spring_Bloom_20160316_1 | ecosystem: Environmental > Aquatic > Marine > Epipelagic ...
ACGGCTGCGAAAACAACAGGGCCTCGGCACGCTTGGCCGTAACGGTCGCCCCACCCATGGCGAGATCGCATTTGTGCGCCGCGAATACCGCGCCGGAGGTGATCTGATTCCAGTCCATGCTCACCACCTGCAACTCGACGCCCAGATCATCGGCAAGCAGCGTCAGCAGATCGACATCGAAGCCCACGATCTGCCCGTCCTGATTGCTGAATTCGAACGGTTTGTAGGGCAGATGCGTGCACACGGTCAGCGTATTGCTGTTTACCAGATGGATGCCGTCGACCGTGCCACCAGCGTCCTGACTGCACGCGGATAGCGCCAGCAGTCCTAGAACCGCCACAATGATGGCGCGGCTACAACGTGCAGATAACGGTGTCATTTGGACTGTTCCCCCAGCCTGTTCGCAACGGGCATTTTGTAAAGAGTCTGCCACAGCGCGGGGCGGTATCCGGTGGCCGCTTCGGTTGGCGCGCCGATTCGGGCATGCTGGCACAATGACCGATCTGCCCCGCGAACATCTGGAAGCGCGTCTCGACGAACTCGAGTCCGAGGCGCGCGGCTACCTCGACGACAGCGCCAACGCCGATCAGACCGTCGAACTGGACCAGACCCGCCAGGGCCGGCTATCGCGCATGGACGCCATGCAGGCCCAAGCCATGAGTCAGGCGGCGCGCAATCGCGCCAGCCAGACCCTGCAACGCATCGCAGCCACCCGCAAGCGCCTGGACAGCCCGGACTTCGGCCGCTGCATGGATTGCGACGAGCCGATCACCAAGGCCCGGATCCTGCACGATCCGACAGCGCTATGCTGTCTCGACTGCGCAGCCGCACGCGAGTAGATCGCGGCTCAATCGGCCGGCAGGCCGTTGTCCAGCACATGCCGCAGGCGGGCACAATCCACCAGCGGATCGTTGCAGTTGACCACGATCTGCGATCGCGCGATGACGTGGCTTGTGCCAGTGATCGTGTTCAGTACAACGTCGTGATCGGGCGCCTGGTCTATACGGGTGACCTCGCCGACAAAACGGGTATCGCGCAGGGACACCGTTTCCAGCTTGTCGCCCGGCTCGATACGGCCTTCGTGATGCATGAGCGCCAGCCGTGCCGATGTACCCGTTCCGGTGGTACTGCGACACATCACACCGGGGTGTACGTAGGTCGCCGAGCGCGAACGGTAGAAATCGCCGGCCACCTGTTCCACCGGGCCCATGAAATGCAGGAACGGCAACGGCCCGACATCACCCAGGGTGTAGTGGGAAAAACCCTTCTCCTCCCGGATCGCCTCGACAATCGCCTGGGCGCAATGGGCAAGGCGCGTTTCTTCCTCCAGCGACAGCACGAAATCCAGCTCGCTGGCCTCGACCAACGCATAGAACCCGCCGCTATAGGCGATGCTGTAGGTGACGTCGCCCAATAACGGCACATGGACCGTCGCGCGGTGGGTGTCGATGTAACTGGGCAAACCTTCGCAGGTAATGGCTTCGACTACGCCGTTGGTCACACGCGCCTCGATCTGCACCAGACCCGCCGGAGACTCCAGCATGAAACGCTGACGACCTTCCTGGCGAGGAATGATCCCGCTTTCCAGCAGCGCCGTGGCCGTGCAGATCGTATTGGAGCCCGAGTAGATCGGATAACCCATCACCTCCATGATGATATAGCCGGCCTCGGCCTTCGACTCGGTGGCAGGGACAATCAGGTTCACGGACATCTCGGGAATACCATACGGCTCTTCCAGCAGCAGCCTGCGCAGCCCGTCGGCGTCGCTCTGCAGGTACTCCATCTGTGCTCTGACCGTATCTCCGGGCAATGCACGGACGCCGCCCGTGACGATCCGGCTGACATCGCCGCCAGCGTGGGTATCGGTCAGCGAAAGCGTGAGTTGCTCTCTCATCATCGACCCCCGATGGCGTGGGCCGCGCCGTGCGTCGGCCATTGCGAATCCGGCACGATCACGATCTTGCCGATATAGCTGCTGCCGCGATTGACGAAGTAACGCTCGGCGGCGTGCAGCTCGGAGAGCTTGAACGCAGCGTGCAGCACCGGCCTGAGCTCGCCGGACCGAATCCACGTGATTAGCTGCTCGGCCTCCTCGCGAGTACCGTGCGAGACCCCGAAAATCTGCACTTGATACAGATAGATACGTGTCCACATGATTTCGCTGATGTTGCCGCCGCTGGCACCGGCGATACTCAGACGCGGAGGGCTGGACCGGCGCTTCATATTGAAGATCATGCTGTCGATGAATCGCTGCGTCATGTCGCCGCCGACCAGGTCCATCACCGCGTCAATCGGCTCACCGCCCATCAGGCTTCGCACCGTGTCGGTAAAACCGTCCATATCGGATCGATCGAGCACAGCCTCCGCGCCCAGCGCATGTAACGCGTCGGCCTTGTCCCGGGTACTCAGCGCATACGGAATCGCACCGATGATCCGGCACATCTGAATGAGTGCCGTGCCGACACCGCCGCTGGCGCCGGTCACCAACACGCGTTCGCCGGCGGCCACGCCGGCCGCGGTGAGCATGTGATAGCCGGTCTGGTAAGAGCACATGCCCAGGCACGCCAGCTCGGCATCGGCCAGTCCGGAATTATCGACCGCATGAAACTGCACGGATGGGACGGCGATATACTCGGCGAACCCACCGTCCGCACCGTGCCCGAAATAGTCCGGCGTGAGATTGATATCGCGGCGGCTGTCGGCGTAGATATTGAAATCCAGCAGTCCCCGCTCACCCAGACGATCGCGGTCCACGCCCTCGCCGACCGCCACAATCCGGCCCACCACGTCGGCGCCCTGGATACGGGGAAACGTCAACGTCGCCGACCCACCGATCTGGAACGACGTTACATCGCCTTCGTCCTCGGTCGGATACAACCCCTCCCGCGCCTTGCGGTCGGTATTGTTCTTGGCAGTCGCCGTGACCTGAACTAGCACCTCGCCTTCACCGGGGCGGGGCGTGGGCACGTCGCGGCGATACACCAACTTGTCAATGCCGCCATGCCCAGTCAGAAGCATGGCGGACATGGTTTCGGGAAGATTGCTGGAACCCACGTCGCCGCTCCTTGTGACGGGTTGCTATCGAGCAATTGACCATATCAAAGACAACAAGCGTGTCGGCGTATGAGCCGATCGGCTGAATCGATCTTGAAAAAGCCGGGCCGGCGCTACAAACCGGCGCGACGGTAAACCGCCAGCGTCTGCTCGAAATTGGCCTGCTCGGTGTTGTGTTGTACAGCTGCCCGCGCGCGCTCGGCGCGGGTATCGCGTACCTCGCGAGAGGCGATGAGCGTGGCCAGCTGAGCGCGAATGTTTGCCGCATCCGGCGCTGCCGGCAGTTCGTCCCGGAGCTCAGACGGCAGTAGTTCGGTGGCACCGACCCTGCGACTCGCAACCACGGGCACACCACAGGCCATGGCTTCCTGCACGCTCTGGCCGAATTCCTCGATACGGGCCGGATGCGCACAAATATCCAGCGCATGGAAATATCGTTCGGGCACGCGAGTGTGGGCCACGAAACGAATCCGGTCGGCAATCCCCAGGGCCCGGGCGGCCTCGACAAACGGTCCGGAGCCACCCTGCTTCCCGAGCACAAGCAAAAGGCTTTGCTGTTGCAATCGTGCATCGAGTCCCGCGTAGGCCTCCAGCAGAATATCCAGCCCGCGCTTGCGATAGTCGGCCGAGGTGACCAGACCGATCAGTACGGCAGTGCCGCACGCCAACTCCTCGCGCACCGAGCTCCGGTAACGGGCGCGGTCCTCGACATTGAATTGAGCCAACCGATAGCCCGGATATATGACGGGCAGTCGTTGTTCGTCGATACCGTAACGTCGAGCCAGATCGTCGCGCATGAGACGCGAATTGCAGATACAGAACTCGAAACTGCGCTCGGCAAGGATTTGATCGTGGATTTCGACCAGCCCGCCGCGCGCATGCAGCGCGCGGCCGTACACCTGCTCATGCGCGAGGTGCAGGCAATTGTGCATGGACAACACATGCTGGCGGTAATGGTGGCCATGGCCGGCCACGAAATGATATCCGCCGGCATTGATCGTGCGTTGGGCGCGGGCGGCGAACCAGCGCCATTTGTGGTGTTTGAGCAACGACAGGCGTGAAACCTTCACCGGCCGGCCCATATCCGCGGTCACGCCGCCCTTGTTCACTTTCTCCCCGATCAGGTCAACGCCGTAGCCCAGCGCACGCAGATGCCGGGCGTGATCGGCGATGGTGTTGTTAGTGCCGCCGATATCACCGATACCACGAAACACAATGGCAATACGTTTACCGTTGGCCGTCATGCGTGTGGCTCCTCGCATCGGATTTCAGTTGACCGTACTGGACAAAGGCATTGATGGCATCCAACGCGCTGCGGACGTGGTCATCGAAGACAAAGCGCTCGCCCACGGCTTCGATCGCCCGTGTGCTCATTCGAGCATAACGGGTCGGATCGTTGACCAGCGATCGCACGTTGTCGGCCAGATGCGTCGGATCAACCAGCCGAGGCGGTGCGATCGCATCGCGCACCGGGTCGTAGACGAACGGCGGCAGGTCGTCCCGACTGCCGCCGATGGCCTCGTAATCCGATAGATCCAGCGTCGGGGCAACACACAGCCCGGTATCGTCATGCGCGACGACCTCCACCAGCCCGTCGACGGCCGCAACAATCGCGGGCACGCCGTACGCATTGGCCTCCACGGCAATCTGGCCGAACGGCTCGCGCAAGGCTGGATGCACAAGTATACCGATGCGCTCGTAGAACGCCCCCATGTCGGCTATCAACCCTTCAAAAATCACATGGCGCGCGATTCCCAGACGCTGCGCCAGCGACTCCAGACGGGCACGTTCGGGGCCATCCCCCGCGATATGCAGAACGACATCCATACCCTGTTCCCGCAGCAAGGCGAACGCCTGCATCGCCAGGGCCACACCCTTGATGGGCGACAGCCGCGCCACCACGCCCAGATGCAATACCGCGTCGCGGCGCAATTGTCGTGGCTGCGGATTGCGCGGTAACAGCGACGGTCTCAGCGCGTTAGGCACCACCTGTATCTGGCCGGTGTAACCCCAGCGCAATTCCAGCATGCGGCGGGCCGCGTGACTGTTACACACGATGGCCTGGATATGGGACAGGAATTCGTGTTTCGCCCGTGTCTCGCCAGCAAACCAGCTCGCGCCTCGCTCCCAGTAAACACAGCGCTCGGGACCCGCCGCGGCCAGGGTGTTCAGACTGTCGCGCAGCCGATTCCAGATGACCACCGCGTCTGCCTGGTGTCGTTGCATCAACATACGCTGGCGCGCCGACCGCAACGTCGTCGGCCACTTCGGCAACTTCATGCCGCTGGCATATTTTTCACGCGCCACGGGCACCCGCGCTGACTCGAGACGTTCGCGCACCAGCCGATGCACATCGCGGCCGCACGCCACTACGGCATGTTCTGCCCGCGCAATCCGTTGCGCGGCATGCAGAAACTCGACGAACTGGAGCTCGACACCACCGGCGCCATCAAGACTGACGTAATGCAGCAACGACAAATGCTTCACGGAGTCGGCTCCAGCGTGCCGGTAGCGTTGTATTCTCGCGCCGCATCCAGCACCTCGGCCACGTGCCGGTCGAAATCAAAACGCGCGGGCACCTGCTCGATGGCGGCCGCGCTGAATCGCTGAAACCGTTCGCGGTCAGCCACAATCGCTGACACGGCATCGGCCAGCGCATCGGGCTCGCATACGCGCGGCGACTCTACACTGTCGGTGGCCGGAACATAGACGGCCGGCGGAAGCCCTTCGGTCTCGCCGCCCAATGCTCGATACCTCGCAAGATCCGCGGTCGCCGGCACACACAGGCCCGTCTGGCCCTGTTGCACCACCTCCGGCAGGCCATCGACTGCAGTGCACACGACCGGGCAGCCCATCGCACCCGCTTCGGCCGCCACCACCCCGAACGGCTCACGCAGTGCTGGATGCAGCAGCATATCAACACGTCGAAAAAAACCGCGCATATCGCGGACCACTCCGAGGAAGCGCACACTATCGGCAATACCCAGCCCCTGAGCCAATGCTTCCAGATCGGCACGCAACGGACCATCACCGGCAATTTCGAGGACCACGTCAACACCCCGTGCACGCAGGGCCGACAGCGTATGCAGTACCAGGCAGGTCGCCTTGATCGGCACCAGCCGGCAAGCAGCACCAAGCCGCAACGGGCGATTTCGCGGTAAACGCTTGGGCTCGGTCACAACGTCTGCGGCGCGCATGCCATTGAGACAAACCCGAACGACGCCATCATAGCGCCAGCGCAGCTCGAGCATGCGCTTGGCGGCGTATGAATTGCAGATGACCGCCGGCAGACGAGCCAACACGGCAGCCTTGGCCGTCTCCTCTCCGGCCAACCAGGCCGAACCGTGCTCCCAGTATAGGCAGTGGCGCTCACCGAGGGCGTCCAGTACCCGCTCCTGTTGACCGAGACGGTTCCATAGCAGCGCCACATCGGGGGCCAACCGGCGCGCAAGCCAACAGTATCGTGCTCGACGCAGGGCCGCGGGCTGGTGACCAAGCTTGATGCCGACGATCTTCTTCTCGTAGCGCCAACCCTCGACGCACGCCAACGCATCGCGATGATGCAAATGCACGCCGCTGCTGCAAGCAACCACCGACTGGCGCACATCAGGCATGCGCGCGGCTCGTACCGCAAATTCGGCGAACTGTTGCTCCACACCGCCAAAGCCGTCGAGGCTGACATAGTGCGTCAGCGACAGGCTTTGCGCAGACACGCCTGATACCATCCGCTCCACTCGATTTGAAACGTGCAATAACATCAATTCTACGGGGTATACGGGTGTGATGCCGCGCGCCCGCCTGGTCCCAGAGAAATCGTGAGAAAAAAATGAAAATCAAGTCACTGATATGTGTACTACTTTTCTTCGGCACTGCGATCGCCATCGCACTCACCCTGGGCTGCCAGTCCGGTTGGACCTGGGGGCGTTGCCTAGATACAGGGGTGACGATCTATCCGCCCGCAAACGGCGGCGAATTTCTGTTGCCTGAGGTGCTGTCGCTGGCCTTGTGTATCAGCGGCATCGCTATCGCGTTACTGGCGTACATCAACGGCGACCCAGAACGCCTCCGGATATCCGTCGTATTTCTCATGGTGTTCATAACCGCGGTAGTAGGCGAAAACAACCTGATGCGTGACGATATACGTGCTCAGTTCCTGTTGGTACTGCTGATCTGGCTTGGCATCGAGTTGCTGTTACGCCGGGACTACTTGCCGATCGTACTGCTCGGGCTTGGCTGCGTAGTGGTCTTCGCCGGCTCACTCGGGGACCACACCATGCATATCCAGTTTCGGAACGTTTTCGGGATCGCAATATCCGATTCGGTACTTGCACCCGTCCAGGCTCTGCTGGACAACCAGGAGGAAACCACCGAACTGGTCGGCTGGTTGCTCTTCCTGTTCGCTGGATTCGCCGCACTGGATTTTCACATCAACCGATACCATCCGATACGGTTTGTACTATTGATCTGCGCAACGCTGATATTGCTCACAGTCGGCAATACCTTCCTGCATCTGCGCAATAATGAAGCGCTGGAAAGCGCTCGCAAGTTCGGCTTTTTCTGCTCGCTCGCCGGCGTGATCCTGACTCTGGCCAGCGCTTACGCCGACCAGGCCCGGGCGAGTATCGCAGCGCGCAGCCATTACGCCACGTTAACCTTGGCCGCGTATTTACTGTTCGTATTCGCGCCCGCGGTTTATACCCATGAACATAGCAAGACCGTGAGTAGCTGGACCTGGCTGGTTCCCTTGCTCGCAATGCATTACTTCCTGATCACGCAGCGGCGGCGCTGGCTGCAAACCCGGCAACGCGGCGCCACCACGCGGCCCGAAGCGGATCCTGCATCGGCCTCGGCCGGAAGTGATGCGAATCACGGTTCGCATCCATTCCACGGCATCGACCGCAGCCAACGCCACTGATAACGGCGTGAGCACGCATCAACGGATACTCGTCGTGGGGCCGGCCTGGATCGGCGACATGGTGATGGCCCAGTCGCTATTCATGGCACTGCGCTCGCGTGTACCGCGGGCTCGTATCGATGTGCTGGCGCCTCCAGGCACCGCGAGCCTGCTTCCGCGCATGTCTCAGGTCGACAACAGCGTGTCCATGGCGCCCGGCCACGGGGAATTCGGTCTGGCCGAACGCCGACGGGTCGCCAGAGCACTGCGGGCCACCGGTTACGGTCAGGCGATTGTCATGCAGCGAAGCGCCAAGGCCGCCCTGGTACCGTGGCTCGCGCGTATCCCGCAGCGTACCGGTTATCGCGGCGAAATGCGCTTTGGCCTGATCAACGATATCCGCAGCATCGATACCCGACGCCATGTGCGCAAGGTCGAGCACTATGTCGCCCTCGGCGCGGCTACCGCGCAAGACCCAATACCTCCGGTTGCCCAACCCCGCCTGACAGTCGACACCAGCCGCCAGGCCACGTTGTCCGAACGCCTGGGTCTGGACCTGTCACGGCCAGTGGTCGGATTTGCCCCCGGGGCCGCCTTCGGCGGCGCCAAACAATGGCCCGCAACGCACTATGCGCGCCTGGCGGCCGAACTCGATGCTCTGGGTATCGCGGTCTGGATATTCGGCGGCGCCGGTGATCGACAAATCGCCGATCAGATACGTGCCACGGCGCCTCGGTACAGCGTCGATCTGTGCGCAAGGACATCGTTGCCGGATGTGATCGATCTGGCCGCCCTCACCCGCACATTCGTCGGCAACGACACCGGCATCATGCATCTGGCCGCCGCCACCGACACACACATGCTGGGACTGTATGGCTCGACGCATCCGGATTATGCACCGCCGTTGGCCGACGATGCCCTCAGCTTCTGGTCGCAGACGGCCTGCGCGCCCTGCCGCCAGCGCCAGTGTCCACTCGGTCACCGCGCCTGCCTGCGCGATCTGCCGGTCGCGGAGGTGCTGCGGGCCTGCCTCGAACCCGCGGCCCGTGACATGCCATCGCTATATCGCGTGGGATGAGGCACGCGGTGTGCGGCACTGCCATCGCCAGATAGACACACTGCCCGATTGTATCCACCGGAAACGATTCGTATGAGCCGAAACCCCGATCGCTATGCCGTCATCGGCAATCCTGTCGACCATAGCCGTTCGCCGGCCATTCATGCGGCATTTGCCGAACAGACCGGTCAACAGATGACTTACGAACGCTTGCCGGCGGCAACGGATGCGTTCGCCGCGACCGTTACGGATTTCTTTGCCGCGGGCGGCCATGGGCTCAACGTCACCCTGCCGTTCAAGCGCGAAGCCGCATCCTACGCCGACGAACTCAGCGAACGCGCCAGGCGCGCGGACGCGGTCAATACACTGACCCGGGCCGATGACGGCCGTGTTCTGGGCGACAACACCGACGGCATTGGCCTGCTGCGCGATTTGCGCAACAACCTGGGCGAGCGGCTGGAGAACGCGCGGGTTCTCGTGCTTGGCGCAGGCGGCGCCGTGCGCGGCGTCGTGCCGGTATTGCTCGACGCAGAGCCTGCACGGCTGATGGTGGCCAACCGTAGTGTGGACAAGGCCGAGGCCATCGCAACGGATTTCGCGGCGCTCGGCCCGGTCTCAGCGTGCACGCTAGCCGCCATAGAACCGGACTGGGATATCGTCATCAACGCGATATCGGCCGGGCTGTCCGGCGCCATGCCGCAGCTGCCCGACGCCGCCATTGAAAACGCGCGTGCGGCCTACGACATGATCTACGCCGACACCCCGACGCCATTCATGCGCTGGGCACGGGAGCACGGCGTCACACAGCAATGCGACGGTTTCGGCATGCTGGTCGAGCAGGCCGCCGAATCGTTCTTTATCTGGCGTGGCGTGCGTCCGGACACCGCACCGATCATCCGGGCACTGCGTCCTACGCCCTGAAAATCGCCATAAACGGTATAATTCCTGGGTCATGACCCAGGAACACAGCGCCAACAATCTCGACCACGTCCTGCGAGCGGACACCTCGGGGGAACTGCTCGATCCCGAAGTACATGCGCGCCAGTATGGGCATGTGCGCAAAGCGCATGAAACCGAGCTGATCGAGGACTACGTCGAACTGATCGCCGATCTGATCGATGCCAAAGGCGAAGCCCGCGCCGTGGAGCTGGCACAGCGCATGGGCGTGACCCAGGCGACGGTCGGCAAGATGATCCGGCGCATGACCGAGGCCGGGCTGGTCACCAGCGAGCCCTATCGCTCGATATTCCTGACCGAAGACGGCAAACAGATGGCCCGCGCATCGCGCGAACGGCATCTCGTGGTACTCCGATTCCTGCGCGCGCTCGGCGTTTCCGAGGCCAACGCCCGGACCGACGCCGAGGGCGTGGAGCACCATGTCAGCACCGAAACCATCGAGATCATGCGTCGTTTTGCCGAGCAACACGAAACACAGTAACAACGCAGCCGCCGACGCCGGCCTTCGCTATCGGCGAACCGCCGACGGTCGTGTCGTGATAGAACACGACTGGCCACACGATCCGCGCTCCTGCCGCGCGCTGCAGCACGAACTGGCGCAACACATCGATACCCGTGACGATTTCGGCCCGGTGGCCACACTCGGCGGTGTGGATATCGGTTTCGAGGACAACGGCCATGTCACCCGCGCGGCCGCGGTGGTGCTGGACGCCCGAACCCTGACGGTCATCGAGCGTGTCCTCGTGCGTGTGCCCACGCGCATGCCCTATATTCCGGGTCTGCTTTCCTTTCGCGAGATACCCGGCGCCATGGCAGCTCTGGCCCGACTGGAGACAACACCCGATCTGACGCTGGTGGACGGTCACGGCATCGCCCATCCCCGTCGGCTGGGTGTCGCGACCCACCTGGGGCTGGTGACCGGGCTGGCGACGATCGGCGTGGCCAAGAAACGCCTTACGGGACACCATGACACGGTTCCGAAACAGCGCGGATCGTGGGTACCGCTGACCGATGGCGACGACACGATCGGCGCCGTGCTGCGCTCGCGGACCGCCGTTAAGCCGATCTTCATCTCGGCCGGGCATCGTATCGGCTTGAGCAGTGCACTGACCTGGACCCAGGCCGCACTGACGCGCTATCGGCTACCGGAGACAACACGGGTCGCTGACCGGTTGGCGTCGAACCGCTGAACGATTTTTGGGCGCGGCACCGGCAACTGTTACGCTAATCTGATGTCAGACACTGTTCGAACGATATTCGCACCACAGGTTTTAACTATGATGAAACGTGCTACCACGATCCTGATGCTGGCAATTGCCACTCTGGCCTTCAGCGGCATCGCAAGTGCCCAGAGCGGCGCCGATCAACAGCAGGCTAAGCAGCTCATGCAGCAGTACCGCCAGAAGGCGACCAAACTGCAGCAGATCCACGAAGAAACGATCAAGGCCAACCCCGAGCTCGCCGCCCAGCAGCAGCAGTTCGAAACACGGGTCAAGGACGCGGTCGAGGACGAAGGCTATTCCGTCGAGAAGGGCCAGGAACGCACCAAGGAAATGCGTCAGAAGCTCCAGTCCGGCGACCTGAGCGATTCCGAGAAACAGGCGCTGGTCAAGGATTTCCAGGCCGAGCGCCAGGAAATGGCGAAGGCCCGCAAGGCGGCCCTGCAGGATCCCGAAATCCAGCAGGCCGGCAAGGAACTTCAGAAAGACACCATGGCGGCGATGAAGCAGCAGGACGGCCAGACCGACCAGCTGCTCAAGGACATGGAGTCGCTGCGTAACAAGCTGCGGTCGGCAATGCCCTCCCCGGCGCAGGCGCCGGGCAACGGCTGATCAATAGCCTACGCCTCTGGCGCGAGAAAGCCCGGCCAATATGCCGGGCTTTTTTGTGTCCGCTCGTCATGCGGGCCGGTTCGGCAGTTCGCAGTAGCGCCTTCGCGATTGTCACAGCCCCCCCAGCGCATATCGCGAACTCGGGAAGGCTCGAGCGAGTCTGATCCGTCGCGGGGCCGGCCTGTGTTCGCCCCCTTGGCACTGCGCTGAGCAACGCAAAGCGTCAACGTAGTGTAGGTGTCTTTGTTTTGGATACTTATCGATATAGCCACGCGGTAACCGATCGCCATGAAAACGCCTCCGCCACAGTTTTCCGAGATAGCGAATACGACAGATCGACAGCGCTTCAAGGCATGGCGCAGGACCCACGGAACAACGCATCACCCAATGATGCGACCTGCCGGGCCGTGGCACTCGACAAGTGATTCACCGTCTTCTTCCCGCGCTCCTGCGGCGCGCGGCAAGCATCATCTCCATAAAAACGCCATACGGCAGGCACAAAAAAACCCCCGTATTCCCGGAATACGGGGGTGAATGGCACTTTTCAAGCCGAGATCAATTGTTCTCGGACTCCATGCCGCCGTCTACCGATGCACCAGCTTCGGCACTGCCCGAACCACTCATGCTCTGTCCGGCAGCTTCACCCATCGCATCGGCGCTGGCTCCGGCTTTGCCCATCGCATCGGAACCGGCGTCATGGGCCTTGTCTTTCATCTTGTCGCCTGTAGCCTTCATGTTGTCATGCATGGCCTTGCCGGCGCCCTCAGCCTTGTTCATGGCTTCGGAGCCAGCGTTCGAGGCGTCCTTGCCTTCATCAACGACACGCGCCTTGCCCTTGGATACGGCCGAGCCAACGACGCCGCTCTGGGCCTTGGCTTGCATGCCCGCCTTGAACTGCTTGTAGGTGATGCCCTCGACATCGGCACCCTTGGCATCGTCTTCGATGTTTTCGTCGGTATCCACCGAATCGAACATCGATTGCAACCTGGCATTGCCGCTGGCTTCGCTGCGGCTGATCGCGCCGTTGCCATCACTGTCCAGCGCGTTGAACTTGGATTTGAGAGAGGCACCGGTGTTGACGCCGATCTTGGCGCCACCGGCCTTGACGGTGGCATTCGTGTCGGCATTGGCATCCAGACCGCCCTGAGCGGCCAGTCCCGTACCGGCAACCATCGCAAGGCTGAGTGTAATTGCGGTCTTCTTGAACATGACGTTCATCCTTTCTGCTTGAGAAAACGTATTTCTCAAGCTACATCAGGCCACTGAATGATCCCTTAACGCGGCGCGGGCGCGTGAATCGCCTACTCTTTTTCCTGTTCGGCTTGCTGCGCTTCGACCTCGCGCATGCCGGGCACGAACAGGCGCGCCATCCAGATGCCGATTTCGTAGAGCAGGTAGACGGGCACAGCGAGCAGCGTCTGAGAGATCACGTCGGGCGGCGTGAGCAACATGCCCGCCGCAAACGCACCGACCATGACATAGGCGCGGTAACCGGCAAGCTGGCGCGGCGTCACGAATCCGGCCCACACGATCAAGAATATGGCGACCGGCAGTTCGAACGCGATCCCGAATGCCATGAACATGCTGAGCACGAAATCCAGATAGGCGGATATGTCGGTCATCACCGCCACGCCTTCGGGCGCCACGGAGATGAAAAAACCGAAAACCACCGGAAACACGACGTAATACGCGAACGCCATGCCCAGATAGAACAGACCGGTACTGGAAATCAGCAACGGCGTCACCAGCCGGCGTTCCTGGGAATACAACCCGGGGGCCACGAACATCCACATCTGGTAAAGCGTCCATGGCAGCGACACCGCCACAGCCAGCAGCATCGCCAGCTTGAACGGCGCAAGAAATGGCGCCGCAACGCCGGTCGCAATCAGGCTGTTGCCCTCGGGCATATGGGCCAGCAACGGCCCGGAGAGGAAAGTAAACAGGTCGCGTGCGAAGTAAGCCAGCGGCAGAAACACGGCCAGAATACCGAGCACGATCCGAAGCAGCCGTGTGCGCAGCTCCAGCAGATGCGCGATCAACGGCTGCTGGTCGCTATTGGAATCGGCCTGGCTCATTATTCGGGAGGTCCTTCGCGTTGCCGGGCGCCGTCGGCGGGGGCCGGCGCGTCATCCCCGTCCTGGGTACCGGAGTCCGAGCGCGTCTCGTTGCCAGAACCCGCGGCGCCGGGCTCGGAAGATTTGTCGCGCGGCATGACGCCGCGCACGGGCTCGATGGCCTCGCGGGTATCCGACTCGATCTGCTTACGCGTCTGATTGACCTGCTCGCGGATCTCGTCGGCACGGGATTCGCGCTCGAGCTCACTGGTGATACCCCGGACGTAGCCTTTGGCGCGCCCGACCCAGAGACCCAACGTACGCGCCACCACCGGCAGCCGCTCGGGCCCCAGAATAATCAGGCCGATGACAGCCAGCAGCGTGAGTTCCCAGAAACCGATATCGAACATGACCGGACCGCGATCGCGCTAGTCGCGCTTCTCGGCGTCATCCTTCTTGGCATTGCGCCGCTCGGCATCCTCCACCGGCCCGGTGTTGGGTTTGGTCTTGCCGAGATCGTCGATGACCTGCGGGTCTTCGGGGCGCTTGCGGGCGTCCTGGGTGGTTTCGTCGTCATCGCTGTCGCTATCGCCATCCTTCATGGCTCCGCGAAAGTCACGCAGTGCGGAACCCAGATCGCCACCCAGGTTGCGCAGTCGCTTGGTGCCGAACACCAGGACCACGATGACCAACAAGATCAACAGCTGCCAGATACTGATACCACCAATCATGATTACCTCGTCTTGTTATGCCGGTTTGTCCGAACGTACGCGTGCGGCCTTCTCTTCGATGCCGGAAATGCCGAATCGCCGCCCCAGCTCGGCCTGTACCGATTGCGTGTCCAGGCCCCGAGACTGCAGCAGCACCATACAGTGAAACCACAGATCCGCGACCTCGTGCACCAGATGATCGTCATCGGCTTCACCCGCCGCCTCGATCACCTCGTCGGCCTCTTCGGCGATCTTGGCGGTAATCGCCGCCGAACCGCCAGCGTACAGCGAAGCGGTATAGCTGGTCGCCGGATCGCCTGCTCGCCTGTGCATCAGGGCCGCATCGAGGCGCTCGAAGATATCACCGTTCATATTATTCATGGAGACCGTACATATCCTCGGGATCGATGATCACGGGATCGCATGTCACCCATCCGCCGTTGTCGTAGACCTGGAAAAAACAGGACTCGCGACCCGTATGACAAGCCGCGCCACCGATCTGTTCGACCTGCAGCAGCAGCGCGTCGTTGTCGCAGTCCAGGCGCACATCGAGCAAGCGCTGGCGATTGCCGGAAGTCTCACCCTTGCGCCAGAGTTTGGCACGCGAACGTGACCAGTAGGTTGCAAAACCGGAATTGATGGTCGCCGCGAGCGCGTCGCGGTTCATCCACGCCAGCGTCAGCACCCGGCCGGTCGCCGCCGACTGGGCGATCGCCGGTGCCAGCCCGCGGTCGTCCCAGGCGACGTGCTCCAGCCAATCGCGGCGGTCGAACGTCTCGCTGGATGCAGTATCAGTCGTGGAATCTGTCTTTGGATCAGTCACGGTGCAGGTTCGGGGCGAAAGCCGTTTGTCCCTAGTTTACGCCTTCAGCGATCACGAACACAGGTGTGGATTCGCGCAGCGTGAAACACGGGCCGCCAGCGCATGCTGTTGCAAGTATGCGGGGCGCGCTCTACTGTTGCGGCGCATGAAGATCATTATTCTCGGGGCCGGCGAGGTGGGCGCCACACTGGCGGAAAATCTCGCTGACGAAAACAACGACGTAACCATCGTCGATACCAACGGTGCGTTGTTGCGTCCGCTCCAGGACACCCTCGACATCCGCGCCATCCAGGGCTATGCCGCGCATCCCGAGATCCTGCGCAGCGCCGGCGCCAACGATGCCGACATGATCATCGCGGTCACGCAGTCCGACGAGATCAACATGATCGCCTGTCAGATCGCTTATACGCTGTTTCATACGCCGACCAAGATCGCGCGCATCCGGGCGGCGGAGTATCTGGTCGAGGAGCGGTTGTTCCACCAGGACGCGATCCCGATCGACATGAGTATCAGCCCGGAACAGCTGGTCACCAACTACATCCGGCGCCTGATCGAGTATCCCGGCGCGCTCCAGGTGGTGGATTTCGCCGACGGCAAAGTGCAGGTCGTCGGGGTCAAGGCCTATTATGGGGGGCCGCTGGTCGGCAAGGAATTGCGTTCGCTGCGCGAGCATATCCCGAACGTGGATACCCGCGTGGTGGCGATCTATCGCCGCGGCAAGCCGCTGATCCCCGAGGGGGATACGGTGCTGGAGGCCGACGACGAGGTCTTCTTCGTGGCCGCCCGGGGACACATCAAGCGGGTGATCGGTGAGCTGCGCAAGCTTGACCGGCCGGTCAAGCGGGTCATGATTGCAGGCGGCGGCAATATCGGCACGCGCCTGGCGTTGGCGCTGGAGAATCATTGCCAGGTCAAGATCATCGAGTCCAACCAGGAACGTGCGAGCTGGCTGTCCGAGCAGGTCAACCGCTCCATCGTGCTCAAGGGCGATGCCGCGAACGAGGCATTGCTGCGTGAGGAGAACATCGAGAGCGTCGATGTGTTCTGTGCGATCACCAACGACGACGAGGCCAATATCCTGTCGGCAATGCTGGCCAAGCGTCTGGGCGCACGCAAGGCCATGGCGCTGATCAACCGGCTGGCCTATGTGGATCTGATCGAATCCTCCGGCACCCAGATCGATATCGCGATCTCGCCCAAGCAGTCGACGGTGAGCGCGCTGCTGGCGCATGTCCGCCGCGGCGACGTGGTACGGGTGCACACGTTGCACCGGGGCGCTGCCGAGGCCATAGAAGCGATCGCTCATGGCGAGCGCGGCAGCTCGCGCGTGGTTGGCCGCCGCATCGAGCAGATCAAGCTGCCACCCGGCGCCACCATTGGCGCCATCGCGCGCGGCGACAATGTCATCATTGCCCATCACGACACCGTGATCGAATCCGGCGACCACGTGATGATCTTCATCATCGACAAGAAATACACCGCCGAAGTGGAACGGCTATTCCAGGTCGGTATGTCGTTCGTATGAGACCTCTGCAGAACTACTGCCCTCGATATCTTGAGCGCCGGCGGTGCTCCCTGGTAATGGCGAAGATGGCCTCACGTATAGGTACATACGCTGCGGTTCTTCCGCTTCACTGCGTTCAGCTCGCTTCGCTCGGGCGGCGCCCAACCTATCTTCGTGCACTTCGTTTAACTCGCGTTGCTCGGCTACGTTCTGCAGAGGCCTCATGGTCACTGGGTAAAACGTGAAACTGCGCCTGAACTACCACTTTGCCGTGGTCCAGCGCGTGCTCGGCGTGCTGCTGATGATCTTCTCCACATCCATGCTGGTGCCGCTGATCATGGCGCTGGCTTACGGTGACGGCGAGGCGGATGCCTTTGCCGTCGGTTTCGCGATCACGCTGGCCACCGGCCTGCTCGCGTGGCTGCCGACGCGTCATGTCCGGCGCGAGCTCAAGATCCGGGACGGCTTTCTGGTGGTGGTCCTGTTCTGGATGGTGCTGAGCCTGTTCGGCGCGGTACCGTTGTATCTGGCCGAACGCCCGGACATGGGAATTACCGATGCCGTGTTCGAGGCCGTCTCCGGGCTGACGACCACCGGCGCTACAGTACTCACCGGGCTGGATACCCTGCCCCACGCCATTCTGTTCTGGCGCCAGCTGCTGCACTGGATGGGCGGCATGGGCATCATCGTGCTGGCCGTTGCGGTATTGCCGATGCTCGGCGTGGGCGGTATGCAGCTCTACCGCGCGGAAACCCCGGGCCCGATCAAGGACTCCAAGCTGACGCCCCGGATCCGCGAGACGGCGAAAGCGCTCTGGTATCTGTATGTGTCGTTGACCGCGATCTGTGCACTGGTGTTCTGGTTCGGCGGCATGACGCCATTCGACGCCATCAGCCACGCGTTTTCGGCCATTGCGACCGGCGGTTTCTCCAATCATGACCTGTCACTCGGCCACCACGACGATGCCCTGATCGAGTTGTCGGCGATCATTGCGATGATCATCGGCTCGATCAGCTTCGGCATCCACTTCGCGGCCTGGCGTGGCGCCAATCCACTCACCTACTGGCGCGACTCGGAAACCCGGGTCTTTCTGATCATGATCGTGGGCGCAACCCTCATGGCCACCTTCGTGCTGCTGATCGCAGGCACCTACGTCGCGCTGCCCGAAGCGGTGATCAAATCCATGTTCCAGGTGGTTTCGATCGGCACCACGACCGGTTTCACCACCACGGATTATTCGCTCTGGCCGAGTTTCCTGCCCATGTTTCTATTGCTGGGAAGCTTTGTGGGCGGCTGCGCCGGCTCCACCACCGGCGGCATGAAAGTGGTGCGCTTCGTACTGCTGGCCAAGCAGGGCACGCGCGAAATCACCCGGCTGGTCCACCCCAATGCCGAAATCCCCGTCAAGATGGGGGGCAAGATCATTCCAGACCGCGTGATTCAGGCGGTCTGGGGGTTCTTTGCCGTCTATGTGACCGTATTCGCCGTCATGTTCCTCATATTGCTGGCAAACGGCTTGAGCGAACTCACCGCCTTCTCGGCAGTCGCCGCGACTCTCAACAACCTCGGACCGGGATTGGGTGAAGTGTCCTCCAACATGGCCGGCCTGCCCGGCTTGTCTAAATGGGTGCTGTGCATGGCCATGCTGCTCGGCCGACTGGAGATATTTACCTTGCTCGTTATCCTCACACCTGCATTCTGGCGGCGCTGAACCGTTAGAATGGACGCATTTGATGGCAGCGTCCCGCGCTTGCACCGTAAACAGCCCGCAAATCGAGGCCCCAAGGCATGAAGGACAAACTCGAGGCCATGCTCGCCGCCGGCCGGGACAACGCGCTGCTGCGGTTTACGCTGGGCGAGCTGTTGCACGCCGAAGGCGCGTACGCCGAAGCAGCCGAGCATTTGTCGCAGGCGGTCGCACAGGATCCGCAGTACTCGGCCGCATGGAAGCTGTATGGGCGCACGCTTCTGGATGCCGGCCGTTTCGATGCCGCCATCGAAGTGCTCGACCGCGGTATCGAGGTAGCCGAAAAACGGGGCGATAATCAGGCGACCAAGGAGATGCAGGTGTTTGCCAAACGTGCGCGCAAGCAGCGCGATACGGCCGGCCAAGGGATATAAATGTCGGTTTACACCCGTATCGATCATCAGGATCTGCAGTCGCTGCTCACCCACTATGCGATCGGCGAACTGGAGGATTTTCGCGGCATTGCCGCCGGGGTTACCAATACCAACTACTTCGTCGATACGACACTGGGCCGCTGGGTACTGACCCTGTTCGAAGGCCTGGACGCGAGCGCGCTGCCGTTTTTCATGCAATTGATGGATCATCTGGCCGCACATGGTGTCCCCGGCGCCCATCCAGTCGCACGCGACGACGGCGGTTTTCTCAGCGAGGTCCGGGGCCGTCCCGCCGCACTGGTCTACCGGCTGCCGGGGGCCAGCATCACCGCGCCCACCGCCCGGCATTGCGGCTCGCTCGGCGGGGTGGTTGCCGCGATGCATCAGGCCGTGCGTTCCTTCGACAGCAGCCAGGCCAACCCGCGGGATCTGGACTGGATCACCGACGCCCGCGATCAGCTCGCCGCGGTACTGGATGCCGACACGCGCGCGCTGCTCGACGACGAGATCGCCTTCCAGGCCGAGTGCGCCGACACGCTCTACGCCGGATTGCCGGACGCGGTCGTTCACGCGGACATGTTTCGCGACAACGTGCTGTTCGACAACGACCGCGTATGTGGCGTCATCGACTTCTACTACGCCTGTCACGACTACCTGCTGTTCGACCTGGCCGTGATCTGCAACGACTGGGCCTTCGATCCCGGGCAGCGGTACGCGCCCGAACGCTGGCAGGCATTTATCGCTGCCTACGAACGCCGGCGTGAGCTCACCGCCACCGAGCACGCCGCCTGGCCCGCCATGCTACGTGCCGCGGCGCTGCGGTTCTGGGTCTCTCGGCTGAAGGATTATCATTTCCCCACGGATGGCGACGTCACCCACGTACACGATCCGACACCGTTCGAGCTGTTGTTACGCCGCCACCGCGACACCGCGCCGGCTCTCGCGGCGACATGATTGCGCTGATCCAGCGCGTCAGCGAAGCCTCGGTCACGATCGACAACGCCACCGTCGGCGCCATCGGCACAGGCGTTCTGGCGCTGGTCGCCGCCGAACCCAATGACGACGACACCCGCGCGGCGCGCCTGGCCGAACGGGTGCTCAACTACCGAGTGTTCCCCGATGCCGAACAGCGTATGAACCTCAGCGCGATCACGGCCTCTCACGCCGTGCTGGCGGTGCCACAATTCACGCTCGCGGCGGATACCCGGCGCGGCAATCGCCCCGGCTTTTCCAGCGCTTGCCCGCCGGCCCGGGCCGAACCGCTGTTCGATGTCTTTGTCGCTGCATTGAAACGCCAGCACGGGCCGATCGAGACAGGACGTTTTGGTGCGGATATGCAGGTCACACTGGTCAACGACGGGCCGGTGACATTTTCGCTGACCGCCTGAGCTACCTCCAGGTTCGCGTTGCCCCGTCAATAGGCGTATTATCCGCTCGCATACGGGGTGACTTACCAATATTGCGACCATCATGACTGCGCGCCGCGCCACGATCGCACGCCAAACCGCCGAAACCGATATCCGGGTCGACCTCGACCTGGACGGTACCGGTGTGTTCGAAGGCGGCACCGGAATCGGATTCTTCGACCACATGCTGCACCAGATCGCCCGTCACGGGCTGGTGGATCTGAACGTGGCCGCCACCGGCGATCGGCACATCGACGATCACCACACCGTGGAAGATGCCGGCATCTGCATCGGCCAGGCATTGCGTGAAGCGGTGGGCGACAAGCGCGGCATCATCCGCTATGGCCATGCCTATGTACCGCTGGACGAGGCACTGGCGCGCGTGGTGATCGACCTGTCCGGTCGTCCGGGCCTGTTCTTCGACGCCCGTTTCACCCGCGACAAGATCGGCAGCTTCGACGTGGAACTGGTACGCGAGTTCTTCCAGGGACTGGCCAGCGCGGGCGCGATCACGCTGCATATGGACAGCCTCAAGGGCGACAACGCGCACCACGTCGCCGAAACGCTGTTCAAGTCGTTCGGGCGCGCGCTCCGAGCCGCTGTCGCGGCCGACGTCCGCGCGCGCGACGCGATGCCGTCTACCAAGGGCAGCCTCTAACTCAACCAGACCTCCCGGAACCTATGGCAACCGTTGGCATCATCGATTACGGGATGGGCAATCTGCACTCGATTGCCAAAGCCCTACGCTACGTCGCCTCGGACGAACAGATCGAGGTCAGCTTCGACCCCGATGCGCTCGCCAAGATGGACCGTCTGGTCCTGCCCGGCGTGGGTGCGATCGGCCATTGCATGGACGAACTGCAACGTCTGGAACTCGACGACATGATCCGTAGCCAGCTCGGCCAGAAGCCGCTCATGGGTGTGTGCTTGGGTATCGAGGCGTTGATGGCGCACTCGGAAGAATCCGACGGCGTGGAATGCCTGGGCGCCTTTCCCGGCGACACAGTCGCCTTCGCCGCGCCCGACGCGCAACCGGACGGTATACGCCGCAAGATACCGCACATGGGCTGGAACCAGGTGCGCCAGGAGCGCGACCATCCGTTGTGGAAGGACATCGCGCCGGCCAGCTGGTTCTATTTCGTGCACAGTTACTATGTCACCCCGGACGAATCCGCACATATCGCGGGGACGACCGAGTATGGCCTGCGTTTCGCGTCGGTGATCCTGCGCGACAACGTCTTTGCCGTGCAATTCCACCCGGAAAAAAGCCAGTCGGCCGGCCTGCAGCTGATGGCCAATTTCCTGGAGTGGAACGGCAAGGCCTGACCGACCAACAGTTCTTCGTCCAATCAGCCGTCAACAGGAGTTTCGGCGTGCTACTCATACCTGCTATCGATATCAAGAATGGCCAGTGCGTGCGTCTGCGTCAGGGCGACATGGACGACGTCACCATATTCGATGAAGATCCGGCCGCCGTCGCCGAGCGCTGGATCGCCGCCGGCGCCGACCGGATTCATGTCGTGGACCTGGACGGCGCCCGTGCCGGCTATCCGGTCAACGATCGGGTCGTCGGCGATATCGTGAGCGCCGCAGGCAATGTCCCGGTACAAATCGGCGGCGGCATCCGCGAGGAAGCAGCGATCGAAACCTACCTCGAGCGCGGTGTCGAGTACGTGATCCTGGGTACCCGGGCAGTCTCCGAGCCGCATTTCGTGGCGGATGCCGGGGTCGAGTTCCCCGGTCACATCATCGTCGGCCTCGACGCACGCGACGGTCGCGTGGCCACGGAAGGCTGGTCGAAGCTCTCCAATCACGACATCACCGACCTGGCGCAACAGTTCGAGCACGACGGCGTGATCGCCATCATCCACACCGATATCAGCCGCGACGGCATGATGCAGGGCCTGAACATCGACGCCACCCGCGCGCTGGCCGCGGAACTCACCATCCCCGTCATCGCGTCCGGCGGCGTCACCCGCATCGACGATATCCAGGCGCTGCTGGACGCCGAGGACGACGGCGTCGCCGGCGCAGTGATCGGTCGCGCTCTCTACGAAGGCACTCTGGACTTTGCCGAGGCGCGGAAACTCGTCAACGATCAGGGGAACCTCTGGTCGAGTCACACACGGTCGCGCCGGAGTCTTTAGCGCGCGGCTGGCAAGGAATGAGGAGAGAAGTTTGCTCGCTGCAAATGAACGACGAATGACGCCGTCCAGGCGCGCGCTAAAGCCCGGCCCCTTCGGGGTTTGGCCCAAGCCGTCTGCCTGCGGTGTTGCGCGGCTTGACCGTGGAGCCTGCCACGGCGCTGCGCCACGCGCCTTGCAGGCAGACGGCTTGGGACGCAAACGCGATCCGCGTGTGACTCGACCAGAGGTTCCATAGCGTGAGTCTGGCCAAACGCATCATCCCCTGCCTGGATATCGACAAGGGCCGGGTCGTCAAGGGCGTCAAGTTTCTGGACATCCGCGACGCCGGCGACCCGGTCGAGATCGCGCGCCGCTACGACCAGCAGGGCGCCGACGAACTGGTATTTCTCGACATCACGGCCAGTCACGAGGCCCGGGACACACTCATGGACGTGGTCGACCGGGTCGCGGGCGAGGTATTCATACCCCTGACGGTCGGCGGTGGCGTACGCACCCTGCCGGATGTCCGCCGGCTGTTGCGCGCGGGCGCCGACAAGGTCGCGATCAATACCGCCGCGATCACCAATCCCGATTTCGTACGGGCTGCGGCTGAACGTTACGGCTCACAGTGCATCGTGGTCGCGCTGGACGCCAAGAACGTAGCCAGGAAGAACACTCCGCCGCGCTGGGAGATCTTTACCCACGGTGGACGCAAATCCACCGGCATCGACGCCATCGAATGGGCACGCAAGCTCGTGTCGCTGGGTGCCGGTGAAGTGCTGCTGACCAGCATGGACAAGGACGGCACCAAGTCCGGCTTTGATCTCAAGCTCACCCGCGCCATCTCCGACGCCATCGACGTGCCGGTGATCGCTTCCGGTGGTGTCGGCAACCTGGAGGATCTGCACGACGGCCTGGAAATCGGCCGTGCCGATGCGGTCTTGGCCGCCTCGATCTTTCACTTCGGCACCTACACCATCCAGCAGGCCAAGGGCTTTCTCGCCGAACGGGGGGTCGTGGTACGGGATCCGATCTACCGTTGATCTTCAGCGCGGAGTCAGTCTGACGCTCCAATACTGAGTCGTAAGCACAAGAGATCGCGCACCATGAACAACAATATATTCGCTGCCGCCATACTCGGCGTATGTATCGCCGTCGGACTGGTCATCGGCGGCAGTTATCTCAAAAGCGCGGCCGTGGGCTGGAAGGCCGCCGATCGCACTGTGACGGTCAAGGGACTGTCCGAACGCGAGGTGAAGGCGAACCTGGCCCTCTGGCCACTGCACTTCTCGGTAACCGGCGACGAACTGGGCGACGTGCAACAACGTATCGACGAACAGGCCGCCACCATCCGCAAATTCCTGCGTGACGCCGGTTTCAAGGCCGACAACATCACGTTGACCTCACCGCAGGTCACCGATCAGTACGCCAACCGCTCCGGCAACCAGCGCCCCGAGGCCCGCTATTCGGCCGAGGCCACCATGCTGGTGCGCACGCCGAGGATCGATACGGTCAAACAGACCATGCCGAACGTGGGCCAACTGATCGCCCAGGGCGTATTGCTATCGCCCAACTACAACTACCGCACCGAATTCCTGTTCACCGGCCTGGAAAAGATCAAGCCGGATATGATCGCCGAAGCCACCGCCGATGCGCGCCGCGCGGCACGCCAGTTTGCCGAGGACTCGGGCAGCGAGGTGGGCACGATCCGCAAGGCGTCGCAGGGTTACTTCTCGATCCAGGATCTGGACAGCTATACTCCGGATATCAAGAAAGTCCGCGTCGTCACCACCATCGACTACGCACTGGACGATTAGCCCGCTCCCCCGGGCGCATCGCGTTGGTCAGCACACTTGCGATAACATTCGGCGCCTGCAATGCAACCCGCAAATGAAAAACCCGGCCGTAGCCGGGTTCGTCATGCCGACGGCCGATATCAGCTATCGGAACCGGTACTGGCGTCGTCACGCAGACCATCGACGGTCTTGCTGCCAATCCCGCTGACCGATGAAAGGCCATCCAACGTCTCGAAATCGCCGTTTTCCGTACGATAGTCGATGATCGCGGCAGCCTTGCTGGGGCCGATCCCCGGCAGTCCCTCGAGTTCACTCGCACCGGCGGAATTCACGTTGACGGCCGCAAGCGCACTGCTCGCATAGAACACACCGGCAACCAACAGGCTCATCAGTACTTTTTTCAACTTTTTCTCCCTATGAGTTTTTACTTGGCGAGATAAAAACCTACCACTGCACATGAAGTTATTGCAAGCGCCGCCTATGCGACCGAACAAGAAAATATATTTTATTGGACGATTTCATACGCTTGCATTAAATAAACGACTAATCGGTTAATAATCGTTGCCTTTCAAGTGCGCTCGCCGGCCGCTTTGCAAAGCGATTGCACATGCACCGCTGCGCTCGCGGCGAGCGCGTCAAGGGCATAACCCCCTTCCAGCATGCTCACCACACGGCCGCCGCAGTAGCGTGCCGCCGCCTCGCAGATACGATCGGTCACCCAGGCAAAATCGTCGGCTTCGAGCTGCAGGTCGGCCAATGGGTCCGAGCGATGGGCGTCGAAGCCGGCGGACACAAAGATCATCTCGGGCCGGCAGGCATCCAGAGCCGGCAACCAGTCGCGCTCGATCGTCTCGCGGAACAAGCGCCCACCGGTACCGGCCCGTAGCGGTGACTTGATCAACTGCCCTGGAGTGCTGGTATCGGCGGTGAACGGAAACAGCGGATTCTGATAGGTCGAGCAGAACAATATCCGCGGCTCGTCACGGCAGACATCTTCGGTGCCGTTACCGTGGTGGACATCGAAATCAAGAATCGCGACCCGCGACAGGCCATGAGCCGCCAGCGCGTGTGCGGCGGCGACCGCGACACTATCGAAAAAACAGAAACCCATCGCCCGGTGGCGTTCGGCATGGTGTCCCGGCGGCCGCACGGCACAGAAGGCATTGGCCACCTGACCGGCCATGACGGCATCCGTGGCAGCCACCGCCGCGCCCGCCGCATGCAACGCTGCATCGAGGCTATGCGGGTTCATGACGGTGTCCCCGTCTATCCGATGCAATCCATCGGCGGGCGCCGCGGCGATCAGCCCGTCCACGTAGTCGTCGTCGTGCACGCGCTTGATCGTGTCGACCGGCACCGTGGGTGCGGCCATGCGCGTGACGCGGCGATCGACGCCCACCACATTCAGCCCTTTTTCCACCGCCACCAGTCGCCCGGGCGATTCCGGGTGACCGCCGCCCATATCATGGCGCGTGCAGCTATCGTGCGTGACATAGGCTGTGCTCATCTGGCCTCCGCTGTTCGTCGTTATCGCACGTAGCTTGTGTAGTGTGGGGCGGCGGTGCAAGACCTACAGGCACAAAAAAGCGCCACATCGACAGATGCAGCGCTTGTGGTGGCTCTATTATCGAGGCGCGATCAGCGCATCGCGACAACCCGATTGGCGAGATTCATGTCCTGCGCCGGATCGTCGTAAAGCTGCGCATAGTGCGCCTGCATCCACTGGCCGAAGGCCTTGGTATCGTCTTCGCCGAGCAGGGTAGCGAAGGCGTCGAGGTTTTCACCGCCGCCGGTGGCGGCTTCGCGACGCAGCGCCACGGAACGCGAATCGGCGAAATCCTGCGCCCGGGAAAAGCTGTCTTCGTCGACTTCCTTGCCCACGATATACGCAGTCGTCCCGGCCGTGCTGGCCGTGGTGATCAGATCGTCGCTATCGGCCATGGCCGCGGTCGGCGCTCCCAGACCAAATATCGCGACGCTACACCAGATTGCCGTGCCGAACAGTTTTTGCATCATATCCTCCTCATGCGATCGAGTAGTCGCAATCGAATATATTCAGCGCCAAGTCTGCCGGTGAGCGATGAATCAAAACTGAACCACACGACCCCAGCGTTATCATCAACGATAGATCGCGTGGCCGCCTTCCCGAAACTCCTCGGCTTTTTCCTCCAGCCCTGCATCGATCGCATCCTGCGGCGTTTCGATGCCTCGCTCGTGGGCAAATTCACGCACTTCCTGGCTGATACGCATGGAGCAGAATTTCGGCCCGCACATGCTGCAGAAATGCGCAACCTTGGCGCTGTCCTTGGGCAGGGTTTCGTCGTGAAACTGCTGTGCTTTCATCGGGTCGAGCCCGAGATTGAACTGGTCGTCCCACCGGAATTCGAAACGCGCCTTGGACAAGGCGTTGTCGCGGATCTGCGCGCCGGGATGGCCCTTGGCCAGATCCGCGGCATGGGCGGAAATCTTGTAGGTGATGATGCCCTCGCGGACATCCTCCTTGTTGGGCAGGCCCAGATGCTCCTTGGGGGTGACGTAACAGAGCATGGCCGTGCCATACCAGCCGATCTGCGCCGCACCGATGCCGGACGTGATGTGATCGTAGCCGGGCGCGATATCGGTGGTCAGCGGCCCGAGCGTGTAGAACGGCGCCTCGTGGCAGTCTTCCAGCTCGGCTTCCATGTTTTCCTTGATGCGCTGCATCGGCACATGGCCCGGGCCTTCGATCATCACCTGCACGTCGTGCTCCCAGGCGATCTTGGTCAGTTCGCCGAGCGTGCGCAGCTCGGCCATCTGGGCTTCGTCATTGGCATCCGCTATACAACCGGGCCGTAGCCCATCACCGAGCGAGAAGGCCACGTCGTAGGCCTTCATGATCTCGCAGATATCCTCGAAGTGCGTATAGAGGAAAGATTCGGTGTGATGGGCCAGGCACCACTTGGCCATGATCGAGCCGCCGCGCGAGACAATGCCGGTGATCCGGCTCACGGTCATGGGCACGAACGGCAGCCGCACACCGGCATGAATAGTGAAGTAGTCCACGCCCTGCTCGGCCTGTTCGATGAGCGTGTCGCGGAACATCTCCCAGGTCAGTTCCTCGGCCTTGCCGTCGACCTTTTCCAGCGCCTGGTAGATCGGCACCGTGCCGACCGGAACCGGGGCGTTGCGGATGATCCATTCGCGGGTTTCGTGGATATGCTTGCCGGTGGACAAGTCCATGATCGTGTCGCCGCCCCAGCGCGCGGCCCAGACCATCTTCTCGACTTCCTCCGCGATGGAGCTCGAGACCGCCGACGTACCCATGTTGGCGTTGATCTTCACCCGGAAGTTGCGGCCAATGATCATCGGCTCGGATTCGGGATGATTGACGTTATTCGGAATGATGGCGCGCCCGGCGGCGATCTCGTCGCGCACGAATTCGGGCGTGACGTGCTCGGGCAGATGGGCGCCAAAGCCCTCGCCGGGATGGCGGCGCAGCAGGCGGCTGTCCTTGATTGTCTCGATTCGGGCGTTCTCGCGGATGGCAACGAACTCCATCTCCGGCGTCACTATGCCCTGGCGGGCATAGTGCATCTGGGACAGGTTCTGCCCGTCTTTCGCACGCAGCGGCTTGGGCGGCTCGGGAAAACGCAGATGCGCGAGCGCGTTATCCGCATGCCGCTCGCGCCCGTATATCGACGAAAAATCGGACAGACGCTCGGTATCGGCGCGCTCGGCGATCCAGTCGGCTCTGAGCGCGGGCAGCCCCCGGGTCAGATCGATTTCCGCGGCCGGATCGGTATACGGCCCGGAGCAGTCGTAGATCGGGATGGGTGGATTCTTCTCCACGCCGAAGGTCGCCGGCGTATTGCTCTGGGCGACCTCCCGCATGGGCACACGGATATCGGCCCGGGAGCCGGTTTCATAAATTCGGGTGGAATGCGGAAACGGCTCGCGCATTTCGTCGGCCAGACGCGCGGACACCGCGAGATCCTTGGGGACAGCACTCATGGATTCATCGGACAAGCAGGAAAGCGATCAGAGCAATCTAACAACCGCCGTGCAAGACTTAAACCTTTCCACGGCGGGCATCGCATTTCAGCTATCGGTCTCGCTGGTTTCGAGCGCCGCATTGATCCGCGGATAAATACGGGTCGACGCTGAAGCCGCACAGCGCAAGCCCTTGTTTACGCGTGCTCGCGGTGGCGGGTGGATCGTTCCAGTCTGTTGATCGCAGTCGAGGCCCGCGTCAATCAGAGGATTATTCGCGCGAAGTAATCAGCGTTTGACTGTCGACCGTCTCGGCGCCTGCGTCGCGCATCGCGGCGATCGCAGCGTCGGTGTCGCCCGCCTGCATATCCACGCCGCGTGTGGCGTCGATGACCAACGTCGTGGCGAAACCTTCGGCCAGCGCATCGAGCACGGTGTACTTGACGCAGACATCGGCCGCCAGACCGGCGACGACAAGAGCGTCGATGCCGCGTTCGCGCAGTTGCCTGCCCAGCCCGGTGGCCTTGCGGTGGCCGTTGTCGTAGAACGCCGAATAGCTGTCGATTCGCTTATCGGTGCCCTTTTGCACGACCTGATGGATACCAGCCACATCCAGCGCCGAGGCAAAACTCGCACCCGCGCTGCCCTGCACGCAATGAACCGGCCAAAGGATCTGCTCCAGGCCGTCGAGCTCGGTCACCTGAAACGGCTCGAGGCCGTCATGCTCGGCCGCAAACGACAGATGCCCCGGTGGGTGCCAGTCCTGACTGGCCACCACATGCCCGAAACAGGGCATCAACCGATTGGCGAGCGGAACCACCACGTCGCCATCGGGCACGGCCAGCGCGCCGCCGGGCAGAAAATCGTTCTGGATATCGACCAGCAACAAGGCAGTACTCATGACGAATGCTCCGATCCGGCCGTGGTTTCAACATCGGTTTCCGGGACACCACGACGAAGCCAGGCGCTGAGTTCACGCGTGGATTGTTCGAGGTAGCGGTCCACCCGCACGGGATAATCCGGACGCGCCGCGAACGTGGCGAACTGCGACCGCGCGTAGTCTCGAATATCGGTAAGATCCGGCTGCCGGTACACCAGTTCACCGCTGCGCATCACGGGCACCAGCAACTCTTCGTGCGGCATATCGGCGTTGAAGGCCACCGCCTGATCCTCTGCCTGCCAGGCGGTTGCCGGTGCGGCCTCATCGTAAAGCAGATCGGCGTGCGGCTGGCCGTCGCGGAAGAACCGCCGTACCTGCTGGACACCGGGCCGGGTGCTTTTACCGGGCGTATCCGACAGCTTCATGCGATAGGACCAGCGCCCCTGATCGTTACGGATGGCTGCAAGCTTGTAGACACCGTCCAGCGCAGCGTCCGGCTGGGCCGTGATCAGGCGCGTACCCACGCCCCAGAGCACGATGGGCGCCCCCTGCTGCTTGAGCTCGGCAATGGCCCGCTCGTCGAGACTGGAGCTGGCAGCGATCTTGGTATTCGTGAAACCGGCCTCGTCGAGCATGGCCCGAGCGCTGCGAGCCAACTCGCCCAGGTCGCCGGAGTCCAGCCGGATGCCGGCCATGTCATGCCCCGCAGCACGCAGTTTTTCGCCCGCGCGAATGGCATTACGCACACCTTCAATGGTGTCGTAGGTATCCACCAGAAAAACACATTGATCCGGCAGCGCCGCCGCATACGCCTCGAACGCATCCAGTTCGGCGTCGAAGGCCATGATCCAGCTGTGGGCGTGGGTGCCGCTCACCGGTATACCGAACAATTGCCCGGCCAGAACATTCGAGGTGCCCGCGCAACCGCCGATATAGGCGGCCCGTGCCGCGCTCACGCCACCGTCGCAACCCTGAGCCTTGCGCAGACCGAAATCCAGCACCGGATCGTCGCCGGCTGCGTGCGCGATGCGCCCGGCCTTGGTCGCAACCAGGGTCGGAAAATTCACGAGATTGAGCAACGCGGTCTCGAGCAGCTGCGCCTGCATCATCGGCGCGCTGACCCGGATCATCGGCTGGTTGGCGAACACCGCGGTACCTTCCGGCACGGCGTCGACATCGCCGGTAAACCGGAAATCACGCAGATGCTCCAGGAAATCGCGTTCGAACAACGGATTGCCGACGTTGTCCTCGAGCGTGGCCAGATAATCGATATCCGCATCGGCAAACTGCAAGCCGTCCAGATATTCGATCACCGCATCCAGACCGCAGGCAATCGCGAAACGATTGTCGAACGGCGCTTCGCGAAAGAACAGATGAAACACGGCAGCACGCTCATGACTGGCGTTATGCCAATGGGCGTAGGCCATGGTGAGCTGGTAGAGATCGGTCAGCAGCGCCGGGGCGCGGCCGTAGAGTTGCCGGATGACGGACATACGGGGGCAGATCGGGATTCTACGGTGACCATGCGATCTGGGACACGCAGTTTCAACTTAGAGACCTGCAGTCCGATGTTATTCGGGCATAATACGCCGCGCGGTCGACGATCACAGGACAACCGATGGCAAAGCAGCCCAGCCGCGGCGGCAACAATCGAACCCGGAACAAACGCAAGAAATCAGCTCCGGGCTGGCGTCAGCGTCTGACGATGACGCTGATGGTCTGGGCATCGACCGCCCTGACCTGGTTGATGCGCCTGACCTGTCGCTTCGAGGTCGTCGAGGGCGCGGAGCACGTCGAGCGCGCCGTGGACAGCGACCAAGCCGTCATTCCCTGCGGCTGGCACCAGCGCATTATCACCAGCGGTCTGTTCCTGCGCTCGCTGGTGCCGCGCGGTGTTCGCATCGGTTTTCTGATCAGCCCGTCGCGGGAGGGCGAGTTCATTGCCCGTGTCGCGAAAACGCATAGCGTCGACGTCATCCGCGGGTCATCGAGCCGAACCGGCCGTCAGGCCATGCTCAATCTCACCGAAGCCGTCGGGCGCGGCGTATCGCCGATGATGTACGGCGATGGCCCGCGCGGACCGGCAGGGGTATTCAAGCCGGGCGCCGTCATTCTGGCGAGCCGCTCGGGCGCGCCGATGTTTCCGGTCGGCTGTTACGCGACCCGTTACTGGCAGCTGCAGTCCTGGGACGCCGGGCAGATTCCCAAACCCTTTACGCGCATCAGGATTGCCGTCGGCGAACCCTGGTTTGTCGACCCGCTGGAGGAGGCCGGCCAGGCCGAGGCGATCGCAGCGCGCCTGGGCGAGCACCTCAAGGCACTCGACGCGGCCGCCGAAGCGGCTGCCTAAGCACGGACGGCGGGGCTTGAATCAATCGGATCATGGGTGAGCCGGTGACAATAAGCCGAAAGATTCAGGTCGCGTTCTGAGCCGTCGGCCAGCAACCGCAAGTGCGACTCAACCCAGATGAATGTCTTCTACACAATAATCGATGCTCGGTGCGAAAAGCAGCTTGCAGGAGTGACCCTCGCGCAGGTGCCGCCCACCTATCGCGTCAGGCTGGAGCGCATGCGCAGCACCGCGGCACGTGCGCGCACCCAGGCCGGCCTGTGGCTGCTCGGCCACGGCCTGCAGGCACTCGACCATGATCCGGGTGCGGTCGACCGGATCGGCCCGGATAACCATGGCCGCCCGACGATTGCCGGGGCACCGGCATTCAACATTTCACACAGCGGCAATCTGGTGGCCTGTGCTCTGGCCACCGATGACCAAGCCATCGGCCTGGATGTGGAGGCACTTCGGCCGCAGGCGCCGGCACGCCTGACGCGTTTGCTGAGCGCGCAGGAACAGGCAGCCATCATCCATGTGCCGCAGCGCTTTTTCGATTTCTGGTGTGCCCGCGAAGCCACGGTCAAGGCCAGTGGGCGGGTCGGGCTGGCACGTATCCGCGCGCTGGCGCTGCACGGGGACCACGCCCGGCTGGACGGCCACGATTGGCCGCTACACGCCCTGGAACTGGGCCCGGGTTACGCCGGCTGTCTGGCCAGCGATGGCCCGATTACCGACGTCACGTTACAAGCCTGCACTATTCCCGCTCACGATTGAGAAAATACAGACCGGCATAGATCTTTGGATCGACCTGTATGCCTTCGGCCTCCCGCGCGACAAGCCAGCCTTCGACATCGGCCAGCGGCACCACGTGCGGCGTGATCTGTTCGCTGTCGTCGCCGCCACCACCGTCGATACGTGTCAGGCCCCGGGCTCGGTAGAAACTCACGGCCTCGTTGGCCAGGCCGGCGCTGGGCGGCCCGGTGGTGAGAAACTCCAGATCGGCCGGTCTATAACCGGTTTCTTCCTCGAGTTCGCGCGCTGCCGCGATCTCCAGCGCCTCGTCTTCCTCACCGAGGACATCGCCCACCAATCCGGCCGGCAATTCGATCACCCGGCCGTCCACCGGCAGCCGCGGCTGCTCTACCAGCAGCAGTTCGTCGTGATCGGTCAGGGCAACGATGACCACCGCGCCGCGGGCGTTGCTGCGCTCGACAAACTGCCAATGCGCGCGCTGCTTGAGGCGCAGGAACTCGCCGTCGTAGAGAATACGATCGTTGGCCATGGCGTACCCGGTTCGGATGCAAAGCCCGGCAGTTTAGCTGCAAGTACCGCAACCTGCAGCCACGTGTGGACTACGCGACACGCAGGGGCGCCACCTTGTCGGACACCGGCGGCGCGTCCCAGTAGACGATCTCCATGCGACCGTCGAAATGCTCGACCAGTGCGCTGCAGGATTCCACCCAGTCGCCGGAATTGTAATAGGTCACGCCTTCGATGGTCTTGATTTCGGCGTGGTGGATATGGCCGCAGACGACACCATCGAAACCGCGGCGCCGGCATTCATGGGCCACGGCTTTCTCGAACTCGCTAATGAAATTAACCGCGGATTTCACCTTGTGCTTGGCGTAGGCCGACAGCGAAAAGTAGGGGTAACCCAACCGTGCACGCACGCTGTTGAAATGGCGATTGACCCGTAGCAGCGTGATATAGGCGACGTCGCCGATGCGCGCCACCCAGCGGTGGTAACGCGTGACCACATCGAACAGATCGCCGTGGATGACGAACAGTTTGCGGTTGTCGGCGGTGACGTGCACCGCATCGTTGACCACCCGGATATTACCCATGCGCAGCTCGTAGTCGACGAACTTGCGAAGAAAATCGTCGTGGTTGCCGGTGACGTAATAGACCTGCGTGCCGCGCTTGGATTTGGTCAGAATTTTGCGGATGACATTGGTGTGCGCCTGCGGCCAGAAGAACGTCGAGCGCAGCCGCCAACCGTCGATGATGTCACCGACCAAATACAGATGTTCGCACTGGCACTGCTTGAGAAAAGCCGACAGCTTCTCCGCCTGGCTGCCAGCGGTACCCAGATGCGCATCCGAGATGAATACGCTGCGATAACGCTTGACGCCGTCCGCCGGGTCTTCGCTGGTTGTAGTTCCGGTTGTCATGGTGCTCACGCTAGTACCGCCGGATCACCGTTTCATGACGGTTTCATTGCGGTTTCATGACAACGACCACGCCCAGCGGTCGCGATGCTTTTGCTAAGCTTGCGCCGCATTGCTTCCTGCAGGGCGTTTTTCATGCGTCGGACCGATCATCGAGTACTCATCGTGGGCAACGGCGGGCGCGAACATGCGCTGGCCTGGAAAATCGCGGCGTCCGAACGCGTGGCGCGGGTGTTCGTGGCACCCGGCAACGCCGGAACCGCAGGCATGGCCGGGGTGGCCAACATCGCCATCGATGCCACCGATATCCCGGCCCTGCGCAATTTTGCCCGCGACAACGACATCACCCTGACAGTCGTCGGCCCGGAGGCACCGCTGGCGGCCGGCATCGTGGATGTCTTCCGGGAGGCCGGCCTGGCCTGCTTCGGCCCCGGCCGACAGGCGGCCCAACTCGAAGCCAGCAAGGCATTCTCCAAGGATTTTCTGGCCCGGCACGAGATACCCACGGCAGACTATGCGGTGTTTGCCGACTACGCCGAGGCCGAACGCCATATACGTGCCGTCGGCGCACCGATCGTGGTCAAGGCCGATGGCCTGGCCGCCGGCAAGGGCGTGTATCTCGCCCAGAGCGTGGACGATGCGCTGACGGCAGCCCGCGACATGCTGGAAGACAACGCGTTCGGCGACTCCGGTGCGCGGATCGTGGTGGAAAGCTTCCTCGCCGGCGAGGAGGCCAGTTTCATCGCACTGGTCGACGGCGAAAACGTGTTGCCGCTGGCCAGCTCGCAAGACCACAAGGCGGCCTTCGACGGCGACACCGGCCCCAATACCGGCGGCATGGGCGCCTACTCGCCGGCACCGGTAATGACGTCTGCGGTCACCGAGCGCGTCATGGCCGACATCATCCGGCCGACCGTCGCAGGCATGGCTGCAGACGGCTGCGCCTTCACCGGTTTCCTCTATGCCGGCCTGATGGTCGACGACAACGGCGCGGCGCGCGTGCTCGAATTCAACGTGCGCCTGGGCGACCCGGAAACCCAGCCAATCCTCATGCGCCTGCAAAGCGACCTGGTGGATCTGATCGAAGCGGCCCTGGCGGGACAACTGGACCGGACCGAGGCGCAATGGCACCCGCAGGTCGCCCTGGGCGTGGTCATGGCCGCCGGCGGCTACCCCGGCGCGTATGACAAGGGGGATCCGATCAACGGACTCGACAGCATGCAGGACAACGCGGTACAAGTCTTCCACGCCGGCACCCGGCTGGCCGACGATGGCCAAGTGATCACCAACGGCGGCCGGGTGCTGTGTGTCTGCGCGTTGGGCGACGACGTTGCCGAAGCCCAGGCACGCGCTTATGCTGGCGTCGATTCGATTGCCTGGCGCGCTGCCATGTATCGTCGCGATATCGGGTATCGTGCGATTGCTCGATCAACCGGCGACACCCCCGCCGGAACACGACCCCGAACACGACAATAACGACTCACAACCTCAACCGCACACAAGGACTCAACTTCATGCGACTGACTTCCGCCCTCGGCCGCACGCTCATGTTTTGCGCCCTGGCCGTCGTCTGCACGGCGTCCATGGCCGACAGTGACGAAACCGTCTATGGCTGGGTCGAGAAAGCACAGCTCGATCCCTGGGGCGTCGAGCTCAAGGCCAAGCTCGATACCGGTGCCCTGACCTCCTCGCTGCATGCCACGCAGATCGAAAAATTCGACCGCGACGGCAAAACCTGGGTACGTTTCAAAACGCGCGTCGAGGACCAACGCGACGAGGAAATGGCCAGCCGCGAATTCGAACGCCCGCTGTTTCGTGATCTCAAGCTAACCGGCGCCGGCGGCAGCGACCACCGACCGGTGGTTTTGCTCAAGATCTGCATGAACGACACCATCTACGAAGAGCAGTTCTCGCTGCGCGACCGCGGCGACATGATCTATCCGATGCTGCTCGGCCGGCGCACGATCAAGCACCTGGGGCTTATCGACGTGCGTGAGAGCTTCGAACACGATCCGCACTGCGATGAGGACTCGGAAGTGCTCACGCACGATGACCAGGAAGATGACGACGATGACTAGCCCGGCCCAGTGAAAGATCTGCATCTGAAAGCGCTCGCGCTGATCCTGGTCGTCATTGCCCTGGGCATGACGTACTACAAGGTGGATCGGCTCGGGGTTCCGCTGACACCGGAAAACAGCACCCATGTATGGACCGTGGAAGCGACGCTGACCTTCGACGGCCGGGGCGATCCGGCCAAGGTCGCTCTGGCGATCCCCAACACGCCGCCCGGCTTCTCGGCGCTCGATGAGAGCTTCATTTCATCCGGGTTCGGTGTGTCCACCAACACCGATGGCACCGAACGCACAGCGCAATGGGCGTCGCGCAACGTGCGTGGTCGCCAGCACCTGTATTACCGCATGGTGCTCACCGATAGCGCCGGTGCCCACACCGACCGCACGAAACCCGTACCCACCTACCCGGAAATTCCGGAATATTCCGACCCGGAGCGCGCCGCGGTGTTCTCCCTGCTGGACAGCGTACGTTCACGCTCGGCCGATACCAGCTCATTTGCCCAGGAATTGTTGCACCGCTTCAACGACCCCACGCCGGATGCCGAGGTCAAGGTGCTGCGCGATGGCGCCTCCGAGCCGCGCGCGAAAATCGACAAGCTGCGCCATATTCTGGCCGGAGCCCGTATCCCGACCCGGGTGGCCCATGCCTTGCACCTGAATGCCGGCCTGCGCCACGGTTCGCTGAACCCCTGGCTGGAGGTCTACAACGGGCAGCAATGGCTGGCATTCAACCCGGAAACCGGGGACCGTGGTTTCCCATCGGACGTGCTGGTCTGGTATGCCGGCGACCGGCCGCTGGCTGATATCGACGGAGCTGGCGATGCTCAGGTCGAGTTCTCGTCCGCTCGGTCGTTGCGCGACGTTATGGGGTTGGCACAGCAACGCGCGCGCCTGCTCAATTCCAACCTTCTCGAGTATTCACTGCTGTCCCTCCCCATTTCCACCCAGAACGTCTACAAGGTGTTGCTGACCGTACCCCTGGGGGCGCTGGTGGTGGTCCTGTTGCGCAATTTCATCGGCTTTCGAACATTCGGCACCTTCATGCCCGTGCTGATCGCATTGGCATTCCGGGAGACCGAACTCATCTGGGGCTGCATCCTGTTCTCGCTTCTGGTCACCCTCGGTCTGGTGGTGCGCTTCTATCTGGAGCATCTCAAATTGCTGCTGGTACCGCGGCTGGCCTCCATGCTTACGATCGTGATCCTGATCATGGCCGGCGTATCGGTGATATCGCACAAGCTGGGGATGGAACACGGCCTGTCGATCGCATTGTTCCCGATGGTGATTCTCGCCATGACCATCGAGCGCATGTCGGTGGTCTGGGACGAGAACGGCCCCAGTGATGCGATCCTCGCGGGACTGGGCAGTCTTGCGGTAGCCGCGGTCGGCTTTCTGGTCATGACAAACCCGCTGGCTGAATATCTGACCTTCGTGTTTCCGGAACTGTTGCTGGTGGTACTGGCCTTCACTCTGATGGCAGGCCGCTACACGGGTTACCGACTATCCGAGCTGTGGCGTTTTCGCTCCGCCGCCAAGGCGATTTCCAACCGATGATGAACGCCGGTGGCAGCGGACGCTGGCGCAGCCGTTTACGGCTGATGAAACGCAATCCGCCGATGCGCATGCCCTGGACCCTGCGCAAGCTCGGAATTCTGGGCATGAACCAGCGTAATGGCGACTATATCTCGCTCTACAACGAGCGCCGCCACTATCCGCTGGTCGATGACAAACTCAAGACGAAACAGCTGGCGCTCGAAGCCGGGATCGCCACCCCGGAACTGTATGGCGTTATCGAGATCGAGCACCAGATCCGCGATCTGGACACGCTGCTCGGCGGCCATCGCGAGTTCGTGATCAAACCAGCCTATGGCTCGGGCGGCAACGGCATCATGGTGATCAGCGGCCGGCGCGGCATCCAGTTCATCCGCGCCTCCGGGGCCACCATCCCGCGCGGCGAGCTCGAACATTTCATCTCCAATGTCCTGTCCGGCATGTACAGCCTGGGCGGCCTGCCGGACAAGGCCATCATCGAGTATCGCGTCATACCGCACGCGGTATTCGACGCCGTCAGTTACCAGGGCGTACCGGATATCCGCACGATCGTGTTCCGCGGTGTGCCGATCGCCAGCATGGTGCGGCTGCCCACCCGTCAGTCCGACGGCAAGGCCAACCTGCATCAGGGCGCCATTGGCGCGGGGATCGATCTAGCCAGCGGCCGTACGGTCGATGGCGTTTGGTTCAATAACGTGCTGGATTCACACCCGGATTCCGGCAATGCGGTACGTGGCATCCAGGTGCCGGAGTGGGACAAGCTGCTGGAGCTGGCCGCCCGGTCGTATGACCTCACATGCCTGGGATATCTCGGGGTGGACGTGGTCCTGGATCGGGATCACGGCCCGCTGGTGCTGGAATACAATGCCCGACCGGGGCTCAACATCCAGCTTGCCAACCAGATGGGGCTGCTCTCGCGCCTCGAAAAAGTTCGCGCGCTGGACGAGATCCCGGATTCGGCTGCCGAGCGCGTCGCCCTCGGCCAACAACTGTTCGGGGAATAACGACCCGCTTGCAGGCCCGGCCGGATCCGGCCAGGCAACGACGGCTCAGGCCGAGTTGCGGGCGTGGATCAGGGTCCAGTAGCCAAACGCATTGACCGGCAGCGTTTCCTGCACATCCAGCTTGGACATGGCCAGGAAGTCGCCGAGCGGGAACGACGGCCGGAACCCCACCAGCTTGGACAACGGCGAGAGCAGACGCTCCAGCGAGGCCATCGCACCTTTTTCCTGACTGAAGTGATTGACGATGAACAGCTCGCCGCCCGGCTTGCAGACCCGCTTCATCTCAGAGATCATCTTCTCGGGTTCGGGCACGACCGAGGCCACATACATCGCCACGACCTTGTCGAAGCTGTTGTCGGCATAATCCAGCGCCTGCGCATCCATGACCGCCAGCGAGATACGATCCGCGTTGCCGTTGACGCGTGCCTGGGCATGCTCGAGCATTTCCGGCGACACATCGATACCGGCGACCTGCACACCTTCGGGATAATGATCCAGCGACAGGCCGGTGCCGACCCCCACCTCGAGTACATGATCACCCGCGCGGCAGTCCATCTTGCGCAACGCGGCCTGCCGGCCCTGCTCGAAAACCGGTCCGAAGAAGCGATCGTATTGCCGCGAAAGACGGCGATAAGCGGTTACGACGGATTGTTCGTCCATTGAATGTATCCCGTGAACATGAAGTCACATGAGCCAATATCGTGCGCAGAATACCCGTGTCGCTGCGCCGACACAAAAACAGCGGTCGTTGTCGCGTTCTAGTGTGCGTGCTCGGTAGCGACGCTATCCGCAAAGGAATAAACGTGGCGCATGTCCCGGCCGCGCTGAATCGGGGTCAGATCCGCCCCGGCCTCGAACAACCGGATGGTGCACACCCCCTGCTGGCAATCCATTTCGAACCAGTGGCATAAACGCGGCGGCAGGCAGACGAAATCGCCCGGCTCGCAGACGAGTGCGAACACCGTCTGCTCGGTGCGCATGAACAGCACCCCGCCGCCCTTGACCAGCAACTGGGCCTCGGCCGAGCCGTGCGCATGCTCGGTCATGAGTTCGCGCTGGAGCGCGCCGAGGCGCGGATGCGTGGGCTGGATACTCATGACCGCCAGCGACTCGTACGGCACGATCTTTTCGACCGCATTCAACGGCTCGAGATAGTCGTGGATTATTTCGTCGGTCTGTGCGTCGGGATCGACAGGCACCGAGGGCACGTCGATATGTTCGTAGCGCACGCCCAGCTCGGCGAGGCGTGCGCCGATTGCGCTGGGCCGTGTTTCGCATAGGGTCAATCGATTCGACGCCGGCGAATCGCAGTAAAGCTGGGTCATGGTGTGAGTCTGTAAAAGGCAGCTGTTGATTGAGAGTCCGAACGCGCCCGAAAGTGCCCCGTGAGCGCGTTCGCGCGGGGCAGTGTACTCGAATCGGGGCGGGTCTGTCGGCCGGGGTTCAGCCCTGGTCGCGCTTCCAGTTGATCAGCCCGCCAGCCATGAGAATCTCGATCTGGCGCGATGACAGTCCATGCCGGCACTCGATCGTGTCGCCACCATCCACGGTGACACTCACGGTTTCGCCGCCGGACAGGGCATCGTGCAGACCATCGATGCTCAGCTTGCCGCCCTGGGACAGCTTGTCGTGGTCGTCGCCATTCTCGTAAATCAGCGGCAGGACGCCGAAGTTCACCAGATTCTGCCAATGGATACGGGCATAATCCTTGGCGATGACCACGCGCAGCCCCAGATAGCGCGGAGCGATTGCCGCATGCTCACGGGAACTGCCCTGACCATAGTTGGAGCCACCCACGATGGCGTGGTCGCCGGTGTCCTTGGCCCGTTGCGGGTACTCCTCGTCAACCCCATCGTAAACGAAGTTGGCGATTTCAGGGATATTGGAGCGAAACGGCAGCACTTCTGCGCCGGCCCGCATGATTTCGTCAGTGGAGATATCGTCGCCGACCTTGAGCAGCACAGGCAGATCGAAACTATCCGGGATGCCGTCGAAGTCCGGCAACGAAGCGATGTTGGGCCCCTTGACCAGCTCGACCTTGCGCGCTTTTTCCAGCTCCAGCGGAAACTCCAGCATTTTTTCGTTGATCACCGGATCGTCCGGATTCTTGACCTTGGGATATTCGAAATCCAGCGTGCGCGGGTCGGTGATCTCACCGTTGAGCGCACTCGCGGTGGCCGTTTCCGGCGAACACAGGAAGACCGCGTCCTCCTTGGTGCCCGAACGCCCCGGGAAGTTGCGCGGCGTCGTGCGCAGACTGTTGCGGCCGGTCGCCGGCGCCTGGCCCATGCCGATGCAGCCGTTACAGCCGGCCTGGTGCAGCCGCGCCCCCGAAGCGATCAGCGGACCAAGGAGACCGTCGCGGGCCAGTGTTTCGAGCATGGCCCGTGAAGAAGGATTGATGTCGAAGGAAACATCCTTGTTTGCCTGGCGCCCTCGCACCATCTCGGCCGCCATCGCGAAATCGCGATAGCCGGGGTTGGCGGACGAACCGATATAGGCCTGATAGAGATCGTCGCCAGCGAGCTCGGACACCGGCACCACGTTACCCGGCGAGGTGGGCTTGGCGATCAGGGGCACCAGTTCGGACAGATTGATCTCATCGTGCACATCGTATTCGCAGCCCTCGTCGGCGAGCAGTTGTTCGTACTGCTCGGCACGGCCCTGCGAACGCATGAAACGCTGGATTTCGGAATCCGCCGGAAATACAGTCGTGGTCGCGCCGAGTTCGGCACCCATGTTGGCAATCACGTGCCGGTCCATGGCCTCCAGATTGTCCAGACCCGGGCCGTAATACTCGATGATCGTGCCCACACCGCCATCGACATCGTGGCGCCGGAGCATTTCCAGAATCACGTCCTTGGCGGACACCCAGTCCGGCAATTCACCGGTCAGCTTGACGCCGAACACTTTCGGCATCTTGGTATACAGCGGTTCGCCGGCCATCGCCATGGCGACTTCCAGCCCACCTGCACCGATGGCGAGCATGCCCATCGAGCCAGCCGCGGGTGTATGGCTGTCCGACCCCAGCAACGTCCGGCCCGGGCGATCGAAGCGTTCCATGTGTACGGCATGCGAAATGCCGTTACCCGGCCGCGAGTAGTACACACCGAAGCGCTCGCAGGCCGACTGCAGAAACAGATGGTCGTCGGGGTTCTTATTGTCTTCCTGGATCAGGTTGTGATCGACGTACTGGGCCGAGACCTCGGTTTTGACGCGGTCGAGATCCATCGCCTCGAGCTCCAGCATCACCAGGGTACCGGTGGCATCCTGGGTCAGCGTCTGGTCGATACGCAGGGCGATCTCCTTGCCCGGCGTCATCTCGCCATCGACAAGATGGGATTCGATCAGCTTCTGGGCGACGTTCTGGGCCATGATCTGTCTCCGAATATCACGAAGCCCCTACTCTAGCCCCGAGTCCGGCGAATCACAAAGCCCCGGTCCGGGTATACCCGTAACGATACGCCTCGCCGACGGAGGCCCGAATCAGCTACCGTGCCGATTCAAGCGAGACACAACGCCGCCGCGGACAGCGACCGCTTCATATGTATAATGCATTCGGATTCGCGGAGTCCACACCGCAATAATCGCGCTGCATCGCGTACAATGGAACCCGTTATGGAAGCCGCCACCGAACAAGCCGTTGTGCTCTGGCCCCTACTCCTGTTCACGGCCGGCGCGCTTGGCCTGATCGTGGTAATGCTGGGCATATCCTCGCTGCTGGGCGGCCGCCATTCATCGCGTCTGGGTAACGAGCCGTACGAATCCGGCATAAAGCCCACGGGCAGTGCGCGCATGCGCTTCTCGGCCAAGTTTTATCTGGTGGCCATCATATTCGTGCTGTTCGATCTCGAAGTCGTGTTCATCTTCGCCTGGGCGATTGCCGGGCCGGAGCTGGGCTGGCCCGGCTATTTCGCGTTCCTGTTCTTTCTGGGCATCGTGACGCTGGGGCTGGCTTATGAATGGCGCATCGGCGCGCTGGACTGGGCGCCCAAGGCGCCACGCCAGTACCGCCTTGCGGCGATCGAGAGCAATCGCCAGCGCAACGTCGGCAAGCGCGAATCATGACGCGGAAACATACGCTTAAACCAACTTTCAGGCAGAGCGAGTCTTGACGATGGCCTGGTCATTGAGCAGCACGGACAAGAACCCCAAGCCCGGCAGCGCCAGCGGCGCGACCTCCAGCGGCGGCACGATCGAGGACGCGCTGGCACGTAATGTCGTGACCGCCAAACTCGACGACATGATCGCCTGGGGCCGCAAGCATTCCCTGTGGCCGTTCAATTTCGGCCTGTCCTGCTGCTACGTCGAAATGGCCACGTCACTGACCGCGCCGCACGACATGGCCCGCTTCGGCGCCGAAGTCATTCGCGCCACGCCACGTCAGTCGGATGTCATGATCATCGCCGGCACCTGTTTTCTGAAGATGGCGCCGGTGATCCAGCGTCTCTACGACCAGATGATGGAACCGCGCTGGGTCATCTCGATGGGCTCCTGCGCCAATTCCGGCGGCATGTACGACATCTATTCAGTGGTTCAGGGCGTGGACAAGTTCCTGCCCGTGGACGTCTATGTGTCCGGCTGTCCGCCGCGACCCGAAGCCTTTCTGCAAGGTCTGCTGCTGCTGCAGGAGTCGATCTCGTCCGAGAAACGGCCGCTGTCCTGGATGATCGGCCCGCAGGGCGTGACCCAGGCGCCCAAACTGTCGCAGCGGGACCGCAAACGCGAGGACCGTCTGCAGCAAACGACTCTGCGCACGCCGGACGAAGTCTGATGCTGGATACCGTCGACATCCAGCGTCAGCTCGTCGACCGTTTCGGCGAACGTGCGTTACACCCGCAGATCACCGCCGACGGCACGCCCACGTTCTGGGTCGGCCGCGACACGATCCGCGAGGTGCTGGCTTTTTTGAAGCAGGACACCACGCCACGCTACCGCATGCTGTTCGATCTCACCGCGATCGACGAGCGCGTGCGCGAGCACCGCATCAATCAGCCGGCCGGCGACTTCACGGTCGTCTATCACCTGCTGAGTCTGTCGCCGGTGGCCGAGATCCGGCTCAAGGTATCGCTGTTCGACGACGACCTGACCACCCCGACCGCGACCCGCATCTGGCCCAACGCCAACTGGTACGAGCGCGAAGTCTGGGACATGTTCGGCATCGTGTTCGACGGCCACCCGAATCTGCGCCGCATCATGATGCCGCCGACCTGGAAAGGCCATCCGCTGCGCAAGGATCACGCCGCGCGCGCGACCGAATTCGAGCCACTGCATCTGGACCCGAAACGCCAGGACGAGGAAGAAAACGCGCTCCAGTTCAAGCCGGAAGACTGGGGCATGAAACGCGAGTCCGCCGACAGCGAGTTCATGTTCCTCAACATGGGCCCGAACCATCCATCCGTGCACGGTGTGTTCCGGGTGGTGTTGCAGCTCGACGGCGAAGAGATCATCGGCTCGGTGCCGGACATCGGCTATCACCATCGCGGCGCCGAAAAGATGGGCGAGCGCCAGACCTGGCACACCTATATCCCGTATACCGACCGGGTCGACTATCTCGGCGGCGTCATGAACGAGCTGCCGTACGTCATGAACCTCGAGCACACGCTCGGCATTCAGGTGCCGGAACGGGTGAAGGTCGCGCGGATCATGCTGTGCGAGTTCTTTCGCATCACCAGCCATCTGATGTTTCTGGGCACCTATGTCCAGGATATCGGCTTCATGAGCCCGATTTTCTGGATGTTCTCGGACCGCCAGAAGGCCTACGACGTGATCGAGGCGGTCTGCGGTTTTCGCATGCATCCGGCGTTCTTCCGTATCGGCGGTCTCGCGATGGACCTGCCGCGCGGCTGGGACCGCAAGGTCCGCGAGTTCATCGACTGGTTCCGCCCGCGGATCACCGAGTACGAGCGCATGATCGTGCCCAACCAGGTGGTGGTTGCACGCTCGAAGCATATCGGCGCCTATTCCCAAGACGAGGCCATCGACTGGGGCATCACCGGCCCCGGCCTGCGCGCGACCGGCGTGGACTTCGACCTGCGCAAGGCCCGCCCCTACTCCGGCTACGAGCACTTCGATTTCGACGTGCCGCTGGGCGTGAACGGCGATTGCCAGGATCGCCTGGAAGTGCGTATCGAGGAAATGCGCCAGAGCACGCGCATCATCGAGCAATGCCTGCACAACATGCCGGCGGGCGACTACAAGGCCGACCACCCGCTGACCACGCCGCCGATGAAAGAACGCACGATGCACGACATCGAAACGCTCATCGCGCATTTTCTGACCGTAAGCTGGGGCCCGGTGGTACCGGCGATGGAATCGAGTTGCATGGTCGAGGGGACCAAGGGCCTGAACGGCTACTATCTGGTATCCGACAAGAACACCACGAGCTACCGCACCCGTATCCGCACCCCCAGTTTTGCGCATCTGCAGCAGATTCCGCTGATATCGCAAGGCGGACTGGTCGCGGACCTGGTCGCAATCATCGGCTCGATCGATTTTGTCATGGCGGACGTGGATCGATGAAACTTTCAGAAACCGAAATTGCAGCCATCCAGCACGAGATGACGCTGTACGAGGACCCCGGTGCCGCAACCATCGAGGCACTCAAGATCGTCCAGGATCACCGCGGCTGGGTTTCCGACGAGACGCTGGAAGCCGCGGCCGTTGTGGTCGGCGTTACGCCCACGCAGATGGAAGCCGTCGCCACCTTCTACAACCTGATCTTCCGCCAGCCCGTGGGACGGCACGTGATCATGATCTGCGACTCGGTGAGCTGTTTCCTCACCGGCTACCAGGAAATCTGTGATTACCTGAAACAGACCCTCGGCGTGGAATTCGGCCAGACCACCCAGGACAACCGCTTCACGCTGTTGCCGATCTGCTGCTTGGGCAACTGCGACAATGGCCCGGCAATGCGCATCAACACGGATTATCACGGCCGTCTGACCCCCGACAAGGTCGACGCGATCCTAGCGGAGTATCCGTAATGGAAAAGGTTCTCACAAAGAATATCCGTAACGACCGCGTACCGATGACGCGCACGGAATACGAACAGACCGGCGGCTGGGACGCCTTCAAGAAAGCGCTGGCCGAGTTCAAGCCCACCGAGGTTGCCGCGCTGGTCAAGGAAGCCGGCCTGCGCGGCCGTGGCGGCGCAGGCTTTCCGACCGGCGTGAAGTGGGGTTTCATGCCCCGCTTCGAGGAAGAACCGGAAAAGCGTCCGGCGCATGTGTACATGGTCGCCAACGCCGACGAAATGGAGCCGGGCACGTTCAAGGATCGCCTGCTCATGGAAGGCGATCCGCACCAGTTCATCGAAGCGATGGCCATTGCCAGCTATGCCATCGGTGCCGATATCGCCTATGTCTTTCTGCGTGGCGAGTACACCGAAAGCCGGCAAAAGCTGCAAAAAGCCATAGACGAAGCGACCGAAGCCGGTTATCTCGGCGACGACATCCAGGGCTCCGGTTACAACCTCCGGATGTATCTGCACATGAGCGCGGGCCGTTATATCTGCGGCGAGGAATCGGCATTGCTGTCCGCGCTGGAAGGCCGGCGCGCCGTGCCGCGGCACAAGCCACCCTTCCCGGCCGCATCCGGCCTGTTCGGCCAGCCGACCACGGTCAACAACGTGGAAACGTTGTGCAACGTGCCGCATATCGTCAATAACGGCGCGGATTGGTACAAGAGCCTCGGTCTGCACAAGGACGGCGGCACCAAGATCTTCGGCGCATCCGGTCATATCGCCAAACCCGGACTGGTGGAATTGCCGCTCGGCACGAAGTTGTCCGATGTGCTCGATCACTTCGGCGGTGTGCGGGGCGGACGCCGGCTCAAGGCGCTGCTGCCCGGCGGCGGCTCGACCCCGCTCCTGACCGAAGAACACCTCAACACGCCGCTGGACTATGAAGGCGTGGGCGCGGTCGGCAGCCGTCTGGGCACCGGCACGCTGGTGGTCATGGACGATCAGACGCCGATCGTCGGCGTCCTCAAGAACCTCGAGCATTTCTATGCCCAGGAATCCTGCGGCTGGTGCACGCCCTGCCGCGACGGACTCCCGTGGGTGGCGCGCATCCTCGGCCAGCTGGAAGCCGGCGACGGCAAGCCCGGCGATATCGAGCTGCTGGAGCTGCATACCAAACTGCTCGGCCCCGGCAAGACATTCTGCGCCCACGCGCCGGGGGCGATGGGGCCGCTGGAATCGGCCCTCAAGTATTTCCGCGACGAGCTTGCCGCACTGATCCCGGATGACGCGTCGACGCTCGACAGCACGCAGGCAGCAAACGCGGTTTCGAATCACTAGCGCACGGTTTTAGGCGATGGCAACGATCACGATCGACGGCAAGCAGTACGAGGTGGATGCCACCGACAATCTGCTCAAGGTAGCGCTTTCGCGCGGCTACGACCTGCCCTATTTCTGCTGGCACCCGGAGCTGCACAGTGTCGGCGCCTGTCGCCAGTGCGCGGTCAAGCAATACAAGGACGAAGACGACAGCGAAGGCCAGATCGTGATGGCCTGCATGACCCCGGCTTCCGATGGCGCGCTGTTTTCGGTTGCCGACGACGAGGCCAGCGACTTCCGCGCCCAGGTCATCGAATGGCTAATGATCAACCACCCGCACGACTGCCCGGTGTGCGAGGAAGGCGGCGAATGCCACCTGCAGGACATGACCCTCATGACCGGGCATACGCGCCGACGCTACCGCGGCCCCAAGCGGACCCATCGCAATCAGGATCTCGGCCCCTTCATCAATCACGAGATGAACCGCTGTATCGCCTGCTACCGCTGCGTGCGCTACTACCGGGACTATGCCGATGGCGACGATCTGCGTGTGCTCGGTTCGCACGAGAACGTCTATTTCGGGCGCCATTCCGACGGTGCCTTCAACAGCGAATTCTCGGGCAATCTGGTCGAGGTCTGCCCCACCGGCGTGTTTACCGACAAGACGCTGGGCGCGACCTACACCCGCAAGTGGGACATGCAGAACGCCCCCGGTATCTGCGGCCACTGCTCGCTGGGCTGCAACACCAGCCCGGGCTCGCGCCAGGGCATCCTCAAGCGGATCCAGAACCGCTACCACGGCGAGATCAACCATTATTTCCTTTGTGACCGCGGCCGCTTCGGCGCCGGCTTCGTCAACCGCGAGGACCGTCCGCGACAACCTCTGACCCGCAACACCGACGGCCTGCTCGAACCGCAGGACATGGACGCCATCCTGGCCGACCTCAAATCGGCCTTCGCCGACAGCAATGGCCTGGTCGGCATCGGATCGCCGCGCGCCTCGCTGGAAGACAACTTCGCACTCAGCCATCTGGTCGGTGCCGACAATTTCAGCAACGGCATGAGCGCGCCGGATGCCGCCGCCAGCCAGGCCGCGCTGGAGTTGATGCGCGCCAACACCCACCGCAGCCGGACGCTGCGCGAGGTCGAAAGCTGCGATGCGGTCTTTGTGCTGGGCGAGGACGTCACCCAGGTCGCCCCCAGGCTGGCGCTGTCTCTGCGCCAATCGGTACGCAACCGTCATTACGCGCTGGCCGAGGCCGCCAGTATCCCCAAATGGCACGCCCGCGCGGTACGCGACGAAGGCCAGCACTTCTACAGCCCAATGTTCATGGCCACGCCCGCGGCCACCCGGCTGGACGACGTGGCCACGGAGCTGTTCCATGCCCGGCCCGGCCGGATCGCCGCGCTCGGGTTCGCCGTTGCCCATGCGCTGGACGCCAGCGCGCCGGCACCCGACAACCTCGACGACGATCTGCGCGCCCACGCCGAGACGATCGCCGCTGCACTCAAGTCGGCACAAAACCCGCTGATCGTGGTCGGCACCAGCCTGGGCCGCGAAACCGTCCTGGCCGCCGCCGGCAACGTCATGCAGGCGCTGAACGGCGTACACGACAACCCCGGGCTGTTCGTCACCCTGCAGGAAGCTAACAGCCTGGGCCTGGCAATGACCGGCACACAGGACGTGGACACCGCGCTCGACGCCGTCCAGACCGGGCGCGCCGACACCCTCGTGGTGATGCAGAACGACCTCTACGAGCGCGCGGAAAAACTCCGCGTGGACGCCGCCATCAAGGCCGCGCGCCGACTCATCGTGCTCGATCACAGCATGACGGCGACGGTCGCCAAGGCTGATCACGTGCTGCCGGCCGGCAGTTTTGCCGAAGCCGACGGCACACTGATCAACAACGAAGGCCGCGCCCAGCGTTTCTTCCAGGTCTTCATCCCGGATGCGCCGCTACAGGAGGGCTGGCGCTGGTGCGCGGATATCTGCCGCACGCTCGGCCAGCCGGTACGCTGGCACGGCATGGACGATCTGCTCGCGGCCATCGTGGCCGACTGGCCGCAGTTCTCGGGCATCGAGGACGCCGCGCCGGGCGTCGACTTCCGCAAGTCGGGCATGCGTTTCCCGCGCAGTCCGCACCGCTTCTCCGGCCGTACCGCACTGTATGCCAATGTCGATGTGCGCGAACGCCGGCCCGAAACCGATCCGGATTCGCCGCTGGCCTATTCCATGGAGGGATATCAAGGCTCGGAGACGCCGGCATCGCTGATGGCTTATGCCTGGGCGCCCGGCTGGGATTCCAACCAGGCCGCCATCACGCGTTTTCAGGACGAGGTCGGCGGCCATCTGAAAGGCGGCGATCCCGGCGTGCGGCTTCTCGCAGCGAGTCCGGACACCCCGGCCTATGCCGACGCGGATACCAAGACCGTTTCCGGCTGGCAGGCGGTGCCGCGCTACCATATCTTCGGCAGCGAATCGCAGTCGGCCAAGGCGCCAGCCATCATCGAACGCATGCCGCGCGCCTTGTTCACACTGAATGCCGACAGTGCGCGCGAACTCGGCATCGCCGCCGCCGACACCCTGCGTCTGACCATTGGCAGTGAGATCCATGCCCTGCCGGTCACCATCGACCCCAGCCTGCCCGACCGCACCATCGGTGTGCCGGTCGGCCTGCAAGGGCTGCAGGGGTTGCGTCTGCCGGCGGAGATCACGCCATGATCTTCGGCTTGTCCGAATCACAACTGATCGGCATCGCGCTTACGGCGTTCGAGACCGTCGCCATTCTGCTCGCAGTGATTCTCACGGCCGCGCTGCTGATCTGGGTGGAACGCCGTCTGCTGGGCGTATGGCAGGACCGCTACGGGCCCAACCGGGTCGGCCCGTTCGGCATCCTTCAGGTCGTCGCTGACATGATCAAGATCTTCTTCAAGGAAGACTGGATCCCGCCGTTCGCTGACAAGGCCGTATTCGTGATCGCCCCCGGCATCATCATGTTCACCACGCTCATGGCGTTCGCGGTGGTGCCCTTCTCGCCCAATCTCGGCGTCGTCGATCTCAACATCGGCATCCTGTTCGTACTCGCCATGAGTTCGCTGGGCGTGTATTCGGTCATACTCGCCGGCTGGGCCTCGGACAACAAGTATTCCCTGCTCGGCGGCATGCGCACGGCAGCCCAGATGATCTCCTATGAAGTATTCATGGGTTTGAGCCTGCTCGGCGTGGTACTGCTGGCCGGCAGTTTCGATCTGCGCGTTATCGTCGAATCACAGGCCGGCATGTGGAACGTCATTCCGCAGTTTCCGGCATTCGTGATCTTCTTCATCGCCGGTATTGCCGAAATCCACCGCGCGCCGTTCGACCTGCCCGAAGCCGAACAGGAGCTCACCGCCGGCTACCACACCGAATACTCCGGCATGAAATTCGGCATGTTCTTTGTGGGCGAGTACCTGGGCATCGTGCTCATTTCTTGCCTGGTAACCGTTCTGTTCTTCGGCGGCTGGCTCGGACCCTGGCTGCCGGGCATCGTCTGGTTCGTGCTCAAGGCCTCGTTTTTCATCGTGTTCTTTGTCCTGTTGCGGGCGGCCACGGTACGACCTCGCTACGACCAGCTGATGGCTTTCGGCTGGAAGATTCTGTTGCCGATCACGCTTCTCAATGTGGCGATCACCGGCGCCGTCGTGATGGCCATGCAATGAAACAGCGGATGAACACCACCGATAACCGCCATCGGGCGAACCGCATATGCTGAGTGTCCTGCGTACAATCTGGATGGTTCTGCTGCACACCTTTCGCAAGCGCGACACGGTGCAGTACCCGGAAGAACAACCCTATCTGCCGCCGCGCTATCGCGGGCGTATCGTGCTCACGCGCGACCCCGATGGCATGGAGCGCTGCGTCGCCTGCAATCTGTGCAGCGTGGCCTGCCCGGTCGATTGCATCAGCGTGGTCAAGACCGAGGACGAAACCGGCCGCTGGTACCCGGAGTCCTTCCGGATCAATTTCTCGCGCTGTATCTACTGCGGTTACTGTGAGGAAGCCTGCCCGACCTACGCGATCCAGCTCACGCCCGATTTCGAGATGGGTGAGTTCGACCGCCAGCAGATGGTGTACGAAAAATCGGACCTGACCATCTCGGGTGTCGGCAAACGGCCGGGCTACAACTTCTACCGGGTCGCCGGCATGGCCGTGGGCGGCAAGGACAAGGGCGAAGCCGAAAACGAAACCGCGCCCGTCGACGTCAAGACGTTGCTGCCATGAGGGTCTCATCATGACGATCGCGTTCTATATCGCCGCCGTGGTCGCCGTCGCCGCCACCCTGCGGGTGGTCACCTGCACCCATACGGTACACGCGCTGCTGTATCTGATCGTGTCGCTGCTGTCGGTCGCGGTGGTGTTCTATGCATTGGGCGCGCCGTTTGCCGCGGCGCTGGAAGTCATCGTCTATGCCGGCGCGATCATGGTGCTGTTCGTATTCGTGATCATGATGCTCAACATGACCACCGACACCATCCAGCGCGAACGGCAGTGGCTGGCGCCCGGCACATGGTTCGGCCCGGCCGTGCTGGCGCTGATCCTGCTCACGGTCATGGCGTTCACGCTCTCGCAGGGTAATAGCCTCGGCGGCATCGACGGTACGCCCTTGTCCGCGAAGGAAGTCGGCATGGCAATGTTCGGCCCTTATGTGCTGGCCGTGGAACTGGCGGCATTCATTCTGCTGGCGGCCCTGGTCGTTGCCGCTCATCTGGGCCGCGAGGACCGCGAAGTCGATCAACTGGCCGCCGAACGCCGGCAGCGGGGCGAACCGGGCAAGCAATAATGGAAATGACGATGGGCTCAATTCCGATAGAACATGGCATGGCGCTGGCCGCCCTGCTGTTCACGATCGGCCTCACAGGCCTGGTTGTGCGCCGTAATGCGCTGTTCATTCTCATGTCGCTGGAGATCATGCTCAATTCGGCCGGGCTTGCGTTCATCGTGGCCGGGGCGGCCTGGAGTCAGCCGGACGGTCAGATCATGTTCATTCTGGTCATCACGCTGGCTGCCGCGGAGGCCGGTATCGGCCTGGGGCTGCTGTTGCAGCTCTACCGCCGCTTCAAGACCGTGGATATCGACGCCGCCAGCAGGATGTACGGATGAACGTGCTCGCCCTGACCATCGCGTTCCCCCTGATCGGAACACTCGCGCTTTCGTTCTTCCCGCGTCTGCCGGATCGGGTCGCGGCAACGATCGGAGCCAGCAGCATCGGCGCATCGGCACTGGTCACGGCCTGGGTCACGGCGGTGTTTGTGGCCGGCGACGGCGGCGCCTTCAGCCAGACGCTGTGGACCTGGATCGCGGTCGGCGATTTCACCCCCGGCATGTCGCTGTATCTGGACGGTTTGTCGCTGACCATGATCGGCGTGGTTACCGGGGTCGGCTTTCTGATCCATCTGTTCGCCACCTGGTACATGCGCGAGGATCTGGAAGGCGCGCGCGGGATGGCGCGTTTTTTCGCCTACATGAATCTGTTCGTGGTCAGCATGCTGTTGCTGGTGCTGGGCGACAATCTGCTGTTGCTGTTCATGGGCTGGGAAGGCGTAGGCCTGTGCAGCTACCTGCTGATCGGCTATTACTACAAAGACGAGGCCAACGCCTGGGCCGCCTTCAAGGCGTTCATCATTACGCGTATCGGCGATGTATTCCTGGCGATCGGGCTGTTCCTGCTGTTCGCCAGCTTCGGTACCCTCAATATCCAGGAATTGCTGGCCGCCGCACCCGAGGCCTGGGCGGAAGGCGATCCCGTGGCCAACGTCGCCGCGTTAATGCTACTCGGCGGCGCCGTCGGAAAATCCGCCCAGCTGCCGCTGCAAACCTGGCTGCCGGACGCCATGGCCGGCCCCACGCCAGTCTCCGCACTGATCCACGCCGCCACCATGGTCACCGCCGGCGTGTACCTGATCGCGCGCATGCATGTGCTATTCGAACTGGCACCCGCGATCATGCTGCTGGTGGGCATAATCGGCGCGCTGACCCTGCTTCTGGCCGGCTTCGCCGCGCTCTGTCAGACCGACATCAAGCGCGTGCTGGCCTATTCGACCATGAGCCAGATCGGGTACATGTTTCTGGCGCTCGGCGTGGGCGCCTGGGACGCCGCGATCTTTCATCTGATGATCCACGCATTCTTCAAGGCCCTGTTGTTCCTGGCCTCGGGCTCGGTGATCATCGCCTGCCACCACGAGCAGGACATCTTCAGGATGGGCGGCCTGCGCAAGACGCTCAAGCTCGACTACGCCGTGTTCCTGATCGGCGGCGCAGCGCTCGCTGCCCTGCCGCTGATCACGGCCGGTTTCTATTCCAAGGACGAGATCCTATGGCTGTCGTTCGCCAACGGTCACCATGTGCTGTGGTTCGCCGGTCTGGCCGGGGCGTTCCTGACCGCGCTGTATACCTTCCGCATGATTTTCATCGCCTTCCACGGCAATGCAAAACTCACTCCGCATGCCGGCCGAGGAATCACCCACCATCTGCCGCTGGTTGCGCTGGCGATCCTGTCGACGTTCATCGGCGCCTGGATTCACCCGCCGCTGGCCGATGTGCTGCCGACCCACGAATCGGGCGGGCACGGCATGGTCAAGATCACGCTCGAGATACTATCCAGCGTGGTGGCGGTGGTTGGCCTCGGGATCGCCGCAGCGCTGTTCCTCGGCAACCGCGAACCCGTCGAACGCATCGCCGCGACGCCGGCCGGGCGCATGCTCTGGCGGCTCTGGAATCAGGCCTGGGGGTTCGACTGGCTGTATGACCGCGTGTTCGTGCGGCCCTGGCTGGCGCTCACCCGGCTGCACCGTTACGACTGGATCAACGCGACAATCAATATCGTGCCCGGCGTGGCGCTCGCCCTCAACGGCGCGCTCGCGACCACCCAGAACGGCCGCCTGCGCTGGTATGCCCTGACGTTGTTTGCCGGCGCCGCGCTGCTGCTCGCGGCCCTGCTGTTTGCATAAGGATATTCGATGATCCTCTGCTGGATACTGTTCGTACCCTTCATCGGCGGTCTGCTGTGCTGGCAGCTGGAGCGCCGGCACGCACCATCGCAACTGCCCCGATGGATCGCCCTGCTATCGATGCTGGTCGTACTGGTGCTGTCACTATGGCTATGGGTGACGGGGGATTATTCGCTGGCGGGCGCTGTCGGCGACGCCCCGGCCTGGCAGAACGAGTTCGAGGTCGGCTGGATCGACCGCTTCGGTATTTCCTTCCATCTCGCGCTCGACGGTCTGTCGCTGATCATGATCACGCTGACCGGCTTTCTCGGCGTGCTCGCGGTCGTCTGCTCCTGGAAGGAAATCACCAACCGGGTCGGGTTCTTCCATCTCAACCTGATGTGGATCATCGGCGGCGTGGTCGGCGTGTTCCTGGCGGTCGACCTGTTCCTGTTCTTCTTCTTCTGGGAAATGATGCTGGTGCCCATGTATTTCCTGATCGCGCTGTGGGGCCACAGCGGATCCAAGGGCAATACGCGTATCCGCACCGCCATCAAGTTCTTCCTCTATACCCAGGCCAGCGGCCTGTTGATGCTGGTGTCGATTCTGGGACTGGTGTTCGCCCATTACAGCCAGACCGGCACCTTCACCTTCGATTACATGACATTGCGCCAGACGCCGCTCGACGGCGCCGTGGCCTACCTGCTGATGCTGGGCTTTTTCATCGCCTTCGCGGTCAAGCTGCCGGTGGTGCCGCTGCACGGCTGGCTGCCGGATGCCCATGCACAGGCCCCCACGGCCGGCAGTGTCGATCTGGCGGGCATCCTGCTCAAGACCGCGGCCTACGGCATGCTGCGCTTCAGCCTGCCGCTATTCCCGGAGGCTTCGGCGGCTTTCGCTCCGATCGCTATGGCGCTGGGACTGTTCGGCGTTTATTACGGCGCCGTACTGGCATTCGCCCAGACCGACATCAAGCGACTGATCGCCTGTTCCAGCATCTCGCACATGGGGTTCGTGCTCATCGGCATCTACTCCGGCAGCATGCTGGCGTTGCAGGGTGTGATCGTCCAGATGGTGGCCCACGCCTTCTCGGCCGCCGGGCTGTTCATCATCTCGGGGCAGATCTACGAGCGCATCCATACCCGCAACATGACCGAAATGGGCGGCCTGTTCGGACGCCTGGGCTCTCTGCCGGGTTTTGCGCTGGTATTCGTGATGGCCTCGCTCGGTATTCCCGGCACCGGCAATTTCATCGGCGAATTCCTGATTCTGTTCGGCGTGTTCGGCACCCTGCCCTGGGTCGCCGTGATTGCCAGCGGTGGCCTGGTGCTGGCGGCAGTCTATTCGCTGATGCTCATGCATCGGGTCTACTGGGGGCAGTCGAATTCCCAGGCATCGCTGGGCGGGCTCGACCCGCGCGAATACAGCATGATGCTGTTGCTGCTGGGCCTGACACTATTGGTCGGGCTGTATCCGCAGGTGGTGCTCGATGTCTCGCAGACCGCGATGACCGAAGTGACCCACTGGTTCGCTGTTTCTCCGTCGCCGACCTCATAAGCCGAAAGCTGCCATGAACGAGATATCAACAAGTCTGCTCGCGCTACTGCCGCTGGTGCTCGTCTGCGCGACCGTCGTGGCGGTGATCATGGCGGTCGTCGTGCGCCGGCATCATTTCGCGGCTGCAACCCTGACCGTAATCGGGCTGAATGCGGCGCTGGTCTCGTTGCTCGGCGTACTGCAGGTCACGCCCATACAGGTCACACCGCTGTTCGTCGTCGACAACT
>Ga0206123_10000227_pt1 | contig 54977 bp, 49 predicted proteins | sample Helgoland_Spring_2_FD_160086 | JGI IMG/M metagenome (GOLD analysis project Ga0206123, IMG submission 160086) | Pelagic subsurface seawater microbial communities from Kabeltonne, Helgoland, North Sea - Helgoland_Spring_Bloom_20160316_1 | ecosystem: Environmental > Aquatic > Marine > Epipelagic ...
TTAACATAATATACATTATGCACATACTAAGCGATCAGGAGTGGAGCCACCCGGTCGACCCGACAGCAACAGGTTGCAGATGGCGTCGTCGGTGCTGGGCCGGTCTTGGGCATCGGGAAACAACTTCATCCCAACACCGCCGGGTACCGGCAGATGGTGGAATGCTTTGATTAGGACATGATTTCCGGTTGAAGCGGTCGCGTCGCGCGTTGGAGGCGAAAACAAACCAGAACAGCTGCCGAGGCGTATTGTGGAACGCTTGGCTGGGTTCAGCTAGTGCTAGCTGAACCTTTGTCGCCCGGTTTCCTCCGGCATTGCTCATGCGTGCTGCCATCGATTCGCAGCGCGCTGTTATTGTTAACAATACGTAGTCGATTCCCGTGGGCATCCGCGTAGATGCTCTGTTCGCCGTTATTGCCGGTGTTTTTATCGAGCTCAAGACGACGGTTACCCAAACGGACGATGGCGCCGTGGTCTTTCACCTGTGTATTAAAATGAAAGCCGTCGTCACAACGATATCGATGCAAGTCGTCCCGCGCGTTCCGCGCCTTCTTTTGGGTTTCCAGTTCTAGAGGGATGGCCGCGTCGACACTGTGCGGATCGAGCCTCCTGGGCTTGTCGGTTTGCCAGAGATCACGCCCTTTTGCGTCGACAATTACGGCACGCAGACCGTACTGCGCTGTAGGCTCGAGCAATTGATCGCCAACGCGCAGTTCAAACGAGATCGGCGACGCCCCCAGCTTGTGCAGCGAACGTTCGGCAACAATGCGGGCATGGGCTTTGTCCTTGCCGAGCTCGACCAGGCTGATCCGGGCCGTTGCCTCGTCCGGTATCGGTATTCCGTCTGTATCGGCGTTATAAGACAACGTGCCCTTGAGTACGATGGCCTGCTTCGCGTCCGAACCACAACCCGTCACGCTTACCGTCGCTACTGCGGCCAGTGTCGCGACGGCAATTGTAATCAATGTGTTACGAAACGTTTGGGGCACGGAAGCTACCGACCGATTGAGAGCGCGAGGATCTGACTAAGCTGGCACAAGTCACGGTCGGATTCTGCCTGCCACTGGTTGAATACTGACTGAATTTCGGTGTGTGCCTTGCGGCTTCCTGTGCGTCCTTGAAAAACATCCCAGTCGTGGAGGCCGCGTATCACCCAGTCGGTTAACAAAAACGTATCCTTGCCCACCATGCGCAGAAACGCAGGTGCGGAATTGCCCCCGAGCTGGGTGAACCGGCTGCGCAGTTCGTGCCAAAGGTCGACTATTTCCTCTTCCGGCCACTCGGCCAGCCAGAAGCCGAAACTACCGAACGAATCGACGAGTGCGCGCATGGCGCGGGCGTTATCACGCACGGCGAACAGCTTGCCGCGGTGTCGTATCAGACGGTCGTCCCGGGTCAATTGCTGGATATCGCTATCCGCCAATTCGGCAACGTGGTCCACATCGAAATCGTTGAACGCCGCCTCGAATGCGGGCCAGCGGGCATCGACAAGTGCATGTTTCAGGCCTGCCCGAAAAATGCGTCTTGTCATGACCGAAAGGTAACGATCATTACCTACCATGGCCAATGATTCGGGCGGCTCGGGACGGGACAATTGTTGTTCGAGCGACTCCGCGTCGCCGATACGCTCAATCGCCGCCTGCTCTATGTCAGCAAAGTCGGTCATCGACAAATCGAAATATACGGTAGAATAATCCCCAGTTTACCTGAGTCGACGATTGCAATATGGCCCATTTAGATAAAGAATCTGACGGTAATAGTGATTATCCTAATTTATTCCAGCCGCTTGACCTCGGGTTCACTCGCCTGAAGAACCGGGTGCTGATGGGCTCCATGCATACCGGCATGGAAGACTTCTTCTGGCATTACGACGAACTGGCCACCTACTTTGCCGAACGTGCCGCTGGCGGCGCCGGGCTGATCGTGACGGGGGGTATTTCACCCAACGTTGCCGGTTGGGTCGCGCCGATGGCGGGTCAGATGTCGCACCGCCTGCATGTCTGGCCGCACCGCAAGATCACGCGCGCCGTACACGCCGAGGGCAGCAAGATCTGCATGCAGATACTGCATGCCGGACGATATGGCTATCACCCCTTCGTTGTTTCGGCATCGGACAAGCAGTCGCCGATTTCGCCGTTCAAGCCCCGGCGGTTATCCACCCAGGGCGTCAAGAATACGATCCGCGACTATATCCGCTGCGCCGAACTGGCGAAGGAAGCCGGTTATGACGGGGTGGAAGTCATGGGTTCCGAGGGCTACCTGATCAACCAGTTTCTGGTCGAGCGGGTCAACGATCGGGATGACGAGTACGGCGGCAGCGTGGAAAACCGCCAGCGTATGGCGGTGGAGATCGTCGAAGGCATCCGCGAGGCGGTTGGTCCCGATTTCATCCTGATCTATCGCCTGTCCATGCTCGATCTGGTCGAAAACGGGCAGCGTTGGGACGAGATCGTACGTCTGGCCAAGGCCGTGGAAGCGGCAGGCGCGACGCTCATCAACACCGGTATCGGTTGGCACGAGGCCCGTGTTCCCACCATCGTGACGCGGGTGCCCCGAGCGGCTTTCGCCTGGGTAACGCAAAAACTCAAAAGCGAAGTCACCCTGCCGCTATGTACGACCAACCGCATCAACACGCCGGAGGTGGCCGAATCGCTGCTCGCCGACGGCGGCGCCGACATGGTTTCCATGGCGCGGCCATTCCTGGCCGACCCGGAATTCGTGAACAAGGCGGCGACCCATCGCGCGGACGAAATCAATACTTGTATTGCCTGCAATCAGGCTTGTCTGGATCATACGTTCAAGTACAAACGCGCCAGTTGTCTGGTCAATCCCCGGGCGGGCAGCGAGACGACGCTCAATTTCCACCCGACCGATCAACCCAAACGCATCGCTGTCGTCGGTGCGGGTCCGGCGGGGCTGGCTGCGGCCACGCGTTTGGCCGAGCGCGGGCACGATGTAGAGCTGTTTGACGCCGCGGATGAAATCGGTGGTCAGTTCAACATGGCCAAGCGCATCCCCGGCAAGGAGGAGTTCCACGAGACGCTGCGCTATTACGCACGCCAGATCGAGCTTACGGGGGTGAAGCTGTCACTTAACACGCATATCAATGCGGATGGTCTGGCGGACGACAGCTTCGATGAAGTCATTGTTGCGACCGGGGTCAACCCGCGTACGCCTGCGATTACGGGTATCGAACATGCCAGCGTTGTCTCCTATCTGGACGTGCTCTACGGGCGTGTCGAAGCGGGCAAACGGGTTGCCGTGATCGGTGCGGGTGGCATCGGGTTCGACGTCAGCGAATACCTGACCCACGCCCCGCCCTCTCCGGCCATTAACAAGGAATTATTCTTCGACGAATGGGGTGTGGACCCTTCCGGGGAAGCCCGTGCCGGGCTCGTCGAAGCCGATCCCGCGCCCTCCCCGCGTGACGTATTCCTGTTGCAACGTACGGACGACAAACTCGGTCGTGGTCTGGGCAAGACCAGTGGTTGGGCGCATCGAGGGTCGCTCAAGCACAAGGGTGTCGAGATGATCGGCGGCGTCCAGTACGAGAGGATCGACGATACGGGCCTGCATATTGTCGTTGATGGCGTATCCCGTGTGCTCGATGTGGATACGGTCGTGATCTGCGCCGGACAGGAAACACGCCACGAGCTCGCGGATGCACTCACCAGTCGCGGCATCGACAGCCATATTGTCGGTGGTGCCAAACTGGCGGCGGAACTGGACGCCAAGCGCGCGATCAGGGAGGCCAGCGAGCTGGCGGCACGGTTGTGAACCTCTCGCCGGCCGCGAAATAACAAGCCACGGCGGGCGCTGCGCTGGTGACAATCAGCTCGCGTGTTCGAGGATTACATCGATGAATACGCGGCCGTAGGCATCGCGCTTTTTTTCGCCGATGCCGGGTACATCGGCGAGTTCGCGGACATCGGTTGGGCGTCGCGCCAGCATTTCCCGCAATGTGGCATCGTGAAAAATCACGTAGGGCGGGACGTCCTGTTCCTTGGCGAGGCTCATGCGCAGTTCGCGCAATGCTTCCCAGAGCGGCTCGTCTTCCATCTCGATCGGTGGCAGATCCTTCTTGATGCGGGCACGCCGGCTACGCTTGGTGCTGCGGTCGATGCGCAGCTCCAACGTTTCATCGCCCTTGAGTAGCGCGCGACAGTCCGGGCCCAGACGCAGGCCACCGAACCGCGCATGATCGACTTGCAGGTAACCCAGTGCGATCAGTTGGCGCAAAACCGACCGCCATTTTCCCGTTTCGAGTTCTTCGCCGACGCCGAATGTGGACAGCTGGTCGTGGTCGAACTGGCTGGCGCGCTCGTTGGCAGTCCCGCGCAAATGGTCGACGACGTACCCCGTTCCGAACCGCTGGCCGGTGCGGTAAACGGCTGACAGCGCCATGCGGGCGTAGCGGGTCGCGTCCCAGGTATCGGGTGGGCTCAGGCAGGTATCGCAATTGCCGCACGATTGTTCCAGCGTTTCACCGAAATAGCCCAGCAGGTGGATACGCCGACAACTGGCGAGCTCGCAATAGCCGAGCATGGCATCGAGCTTGCTCCGTTCCACGCGTTTGCGTTCATCCGGGGCGTTGCCCTGCTCTATCATGCGACTGCGTTGAATGACATCGTTGAGGCCGTAAAGCATCCAGGCGTCGGCCGGCGCACCATCGCGCCCCGCCCTGCCCGTTTCCTGGTAATACGCCTCCATGCTGGACGGCAGGTCCAGATGGGCCACAAAACGCACGTCGGGCTTGTCGATCCCCATGCCGAACGCTACGGTCGCACAGATGATCACGCCCTCTTCCCGCAAGAAACGCGATTGATGTGTTTGCCGCAACTCAGGCGACAGACCGGCGTGGTATGCCAGCGCTGTCTTGCCCCGCATTGTCAGCCACTCGGCCGTGTCCTCGGTCTTGCGGCGCGACAGACAGTAGACAATGCCCGAGTCCTCGCTGTGTTCACGTTCGATGAAATCGAGCAGCTGTTGACGCGCATTACCGCGTTCGGCCACGCGGTACTGGATATTGGGCCGGTCGAAACTGTGCAGGTATGTCGCTGCCTGCTCCAGACGCAGGCGCTCGATGATTTCGGCTCGGGACGGTAGATCCGCGGTCGCGGTAAGCGCCATGCGGGGTACGCCGGGGAAGCAATCCGCGAGTGCCGCAAGCTGGCGATATTCCGGCCGGAAATCGTGCCCCCATTGGGAGACGCAATGCGCCTCGTCGATGGCGAACAACGCGATATCGCATTGCGAGATCAGCTCCAGCGTGCGTGGCTGCATCAGCCTTTCCGGTGCGATATACACCAGATCGATGCTGGCATCGCGCATGGCGTGTTCGATCGCGGCCTGTTCGCTGCCGTCGAGCGTGGAGTTCAGAAAACCGGCACTCACCCCCAGCTGACGCAGGGCGGCAACCTGATCGGACATCAACGCGATCAGCGGTGACACCACGATCGCCACACCCGGCCTTACCAGTGCGGGGATCTGGTAGCACAGCGATTTGCCGCCGCCCGTGGGCATGAGCACCAGTGCGTCACCGCCACTGCATACCGTGTTGATGATTTCGGCCTGCTGCCCGCGGAAAGCGTCATAGCCGAAGACCGATTGCAGAACAGCTTGTGCCGTCGAGCCGTGCGCCACCACTTACAGGCCGACAGCGGAGGGCGCTAACGGGATGACGTAGAACAACACGGCGAAGAAATGGAACACACTGCCGCCGATCACGAACAGATGCCAGATCGCATGGTTGTACGGTAACGAACGCCAAGCGTAGAACAGCACCCCGACCGTGTAGGACAAGCCGCCGGCCAGCAGGAGCCAGATGCCGCCCATCGCCACGTGGTCGATCATCGGCTTTATCACCAGCAATACCGTCCAGCCCATGGCGACATAGAAGACCGTCGACAGATAGCGGATGTTGTTGAGCGACGTAAGCTTAATCACGACCCCGCTCACGGCCAGGAACCAGATCAGCGCGAACAGACTCCACCCCCACGGTCCGCGCAGGTTGACCAGGGTGAACGGCGTGTAGGTGCCGGCAATCAGAAGATAGATCGCGAGGTGGTCGAATACCTTAAGCACGCGCTTGGCGCGCGGCGGCGCGATGCCGTGATACAGCGTGGAGGCCAGATGACTGAAGATCAGCGTGGCACCGAAAATACTCACGCCCACGACGTGCCATACACCGCCCTCCAGGGCCGCGTAGACCACCATGATCACCAGTCCGGCGATCGACAATGCGGTGCCAATACCCGATGTAATGGCGTTGGCGATTTCCTCGCCGAGAGTATAGCCACTGCTGTTGACGCGTGGCTGGCCGGTAGCAATCGTATTCATGGCCGATATTTTGCCACGTTGGGCGACGGCCTGCCGTTGCCAGCCATCGGCCAATGGGTAGACAGCTTTCGCGCTCGGCCGTGACTCCCACGATTGCCATCATTCGAGCCTACGGTTCCGAGAATCCTGTTTCGACTTTCGATGTGCAGATTGTTGCCGGCAGGCAAATAAGATCGAATGAATGCCGAGCGTCTGTGGCCAACGTCATGGGCTGCTCGGCTGGATGCTGTTTGCACTCATCGCAGGTCACATCACCACGGCCTTAATACACCCTGCTGCCTTCGAGCAGCCGATGATCAACCGCATGACCCGAAGTGGCGAACGGTAGTAGCGCTGAGGAATAGCGGTGCCCGGAAAGCCGACAGGGATATCCGGACTTCCATATCGAATACGCTATAGCTCCGGGAAACAGGCCTAAAAAAGCAGGCGCCGGAACGTGCCGGCGCCTGCCCGTCAATCACGGATCGCGAATATTATCCGTTGGCCGCACGCGCCATGGTCTGCGTATCGTTGTCCTGTCCGCTGCCCTCGCGGTAGTAGGCATCGTCCGAAAACACGTCGACCTGGATCGCATCGAGGCGGGCTTTTTCTGCAGCGCGAATCATGTCGGCTTCGTCTTTGCTGACGATGCCGGCATCAATCGCGGGATCGAGCGCCTCGACCAGGCCGGCGGCCTTGATCTGCTTTTTGTGCAACGCCTTGCGCACCTTGAACGTCGGCTCTTGGGCCTCGCTGACCAGGCGCCAGGCGTACAGCAGTCGGCCCATGCCGGGTTCGTCATCATGCGGGGTGCCCAGGCCGGCCAGTGCGACGCGCTTGTACTGCTCGCCCGGCTTCTGGATGCTCGCGGCAACGGCGCGGTCCATGTTGTCGCCCGGGCCGGTCGACAACGGATTGATGCGCAGCAGGAACCGGCCCGGGTAGCGCATCAGCCAGCCAAGAACCGGTACGTCGAAGTTCGCATAGATGCCTTCAAAGGCCTGCTGGACCTGCTGCAGGCTATAGCGCAGCGCCCAGTGCACGATCGGCAGATCCTCGGCCTTGCGGCCTTCGGCCTCGAAACGCTTGAGCGTGGTCAGAGCGAACAGCATCCACGACAACGCGTCCGCAAAACGTCCGGACAGCTTCCCGCGTTGCTTGAGCTTGCCGCCGATCAGGAACATCGCCATGTCGGTCAGGAACGCGAATCGGGAGGCGGCCCAGCCGAGCTTGCGGAAGTACTGGGCGGTTTCGCCCTTGACCGGGCTGCGTACCGTCCAGCCACGAGTGAGCGTGCGCCCCACGCCGCGGAAGAAGTTGAGCGCGGAGTGACCGAGCCAGCCAAGAATCGCACTACGGAATGCCGGTACGTCGTCGGCCTCGATCGCGTTCAGGGTGTTCAGAGCATAGGGGTGGCAGCGCGTCGCCCCTTGGCCGAAGATGATCAGGGTGCGAGTGAGAATGTTCGCACCCTCGACCGTAATGCTTGTCGGCGCGCCCTTGTAGTTACCGCCGAGGATGTTGTTCGGCCCCTGCATGACTCCGGCCCCGGCCATGACATCCATGCCGTCGATGGTGACCTGCTGGCCGATCTCAGTGGTCTGCTGTTTGAGAATCGCGGAGATAACCGGCGGGTGATTGTCGTTGTCGACGCCGGCGCAGACATATACGCGGGCCGATTCCATCGTGTAGGCCAACGCGGCGATGCGCGCCACACGGGCTTCCACGCCTTCCATCATGCCGACCGGAATGCCGAACTGCTCGCGCACGATGCTGTACGGGCCGGTCGCGGCCGCGCTCGCCTTGGCCATGGCCACACCACCGGCCGGAAGCGAAACCGCGCGGCCGCCGGATAGCTGCTCCATGAGCATGCGCCAGCCTTCGCCGGCGTTTTCGGGGCCGCCGATGATGTTGCCCGCCGGCGCCACCACGTCCTTGCCGAAGATGGGGCCGTTCTCGAATGCGGTAATGGGCAGGTGATGGTCGCCCAGCTCCAGGCCTTGCATGCCCTTTTCGAGCATGATGACCGTAATGCCTGGATGTTCGCCCTTGCCCAGGATGTCCTCCGGGTCCCAGAGCGAAACCGCGAGGCTCACCAGGTTGGCGATCGGCGCGAGCGTGATGTAACGCTTGGCGAAGTTCAGTCGCACCTTGGCTTCGCCGTCGTCGTCTCGGAATACTACGCCCTCGGCCTTGATCGAGGCCGCATCGGAGCCGGCGGTCGGCTCGGTCAGGCCGAAACACGGCACATAGTCGCCTTTCGCCAGGCCCGGAAGGTAATGTTTCTTTTGTTCCTCGGTGCCGTAGCCGATCAGCAGCTCCGCGGCGCCCAGGGTGTTCGGGATCACGATGAGGGTTCCGACCGATCCCAGCCCGGAGGTTTTCATCATTACCGCGCTACGGCCCAACACGGAAAATCCGCGGCCGCCGTATTCCTTCGGAATGATCAGGCCGAAGAAGCCGTTATCACGCATGAATTGCCAGACATCCTCCGGGATGCGACGCGTTTCCTGCAGCTTCCAGGTGTCGACCATGTGCAGCAACTCTTCGACGGGGCCGTCAAGAAACGCTTGTTCATCGTCGGACAACTGCGGATACGATTCCGCGATCATGGCCGAGAAATCGGGATTGCCACTGAAGAAACCGCCGTCGACCCACACCGATCCGGCCTCCAGCGCGTGACGCTCGGTGTCGGAAATCTTGGGCAATAACTTGGCGTCGTTGATCTGCTTCAATAGGCTGGCAAACATGGGGGCTCCGTAATGTTCTGCGCAGGTATCACGGCCTGCAGGGCGGCGTCTGCGTGACGGACGCCATATGAAATCTTGGTTCGACTATACCCCGCTCTTTTAATCGGCACAAAGGTAATAATGATTACCACCCGTGTCGGAGTCGATAACCCGGATTCTGGCGCGACGTTATATTGCGCGCAATTTTATCGATCACGCATGCAAAATTCGGGTATAAGCCCGAGATTGCTATAGTGCGCCGTCATAGTCGCACTGTAACGGTTGTTACCATTGCTCGAACGATATCCCCGTACGACCCAGGAGCGCCAGCGCACTCTGTCGCGGCTCGATCCGGATACCCGGGCCCGCATCGAACAGGCGGCGCTGGAATTGTTTTCGGTGCGCGAATTCCACCGGGTCAAGCTGATCGATATCGCCCGCGGCGCGCGTATCAGTCTGCAGACGCTCTACAAGTATTACGGCAGCAAGGAAACCGTTCTGTTTGCGAGCCTCGATACCTGGCTGGGCGATCTGGCCAACCGCATGATCGACCATTTGCAGGGTATCGAGAATTTCCAGGATCGCCTGCGCAAGGTGTTCTGGGTGCTGCTGGACTACTTCGAACGTAATCCCGCTGTAGCACAGATCATTCTCAGTTCGGTCTATCTGAATACCTGGCGTGACGATGACACCTTCCGGCAGCCGGCATTGATGTCGGTTTTTCTGGGGGTGATCAACGAAGGGCGTGAACAGGGCGTTCTGACGCCGGCGGTTGATGAAATCGAGATTTCGGATTTCATCTGGGGGGTGGCCAACCGGGTGATTGCGATGTGGCTGTTGCGCGGCCGCAAGAATTCACTCACGGCGCGAGCGCCGGAATTATTCGGCATGATCTGGCGTGCCATTGCGAGTGATGAGGTCCTGGCGGCCCAGTTGCGGACCGGGGAGCGAAATGCATTCCCCGCCGCTGCGCTCGATACACGGGCTCAGGCGGGTGCGAGCCGTTAACGCCTTCGTTACAGGTTGTACTACAGCGTGTGCGTGGGTTGCTCTGACGACAGCATCCCGGCCAATAGTGTTTCAATTCGGCGCTGGGTCGTACCATTGTCCTGCGGCGAAAACTGGACACCGATACCGTGCGGGCGCTGCAGTTCGCCGCCACGCGGCGTAATCCAGATCACCTTGCCGGCAATCGGCAGGCGCTCGTCATGCTCGGTCAGGTGTAACAGCAGAAATACGTCACTGCCCAGGTCGTAATGCGTCGTACCCAGCGATTGTTGATTCACGAATAACCCGCCGTTGTTCACAAACGGCATATAGGCGGCATACAGCGCATCCTTGCCCGTGATGTCCAGCTTCACGATGCCGGATTGGCTGGCGATCGTCGGCTCGGTCGTCATCGTGTGGATCCTCTCTGCAGGCTCTGTTCCAGGTTCAGTAGCAACGACTCTACCACCAGTCGCCACTCGGCATTCGTGCGCGCCAGGCGTGCGCTTTCCGACACCTGTGCGCACCACCGCTGGAGCACTCCCGGTTCGATGGCGCTTGCGGAGCGGGCCAGCGGCGCCGGCAGGGAATCGTCGTGCGCGCCGTCTATGCCCGCGAGCGCTGCCGTCAGTAGTGCATTGGAACGCCGATACAGCCAATCCACCCATAAATCGGCCGGTTGCTCGACAACCCGTTCGGCTACCGCCACGGCGTCCGCACGACCGGCCAGCAGTGCAGCCAGGTCCGCGTCCCACTCGGATACGAGCTCGCTGTAGCCGCGCTCGTGGCGATCGTTCAGTGCAAGCGGCGTGCGGAGACTGTCGTTATCAACCCCCGCGGCCACGACGCCGTGTCGCTCGAGCCAGACGCGCCCTGCCTCGGGCGTGGCAGGCGGAATCTGCCAGTGCTGACAACGGCTGCGGATGGTCGCCATCAAGGCCGACACGCGATCGCTTATGAGTACGATATGCGTGCCTGCAGGCGGTTCCTCGAGCGTTTTCAGGAGGCTGTTGGCGGCACTGATGGACAGCTGCTCTGCGGGCTCGATCCAGCCGATACGGCCGCTGACGTACTGCGGCGTCAGCGTCAGCGTATGCCCGAATGCACGCACCTGATCGACCTTGATCAGCCTGCCGGGCTCTTCCGGCATCAAGCGAGAGATATCCGGGTGGGACTGGGCCGCATATTGTCGGCAAGGCGGACAATGGCCACAGGCATCGCCGTTATCGTTGCGATCCCGGCACAGCAAGGCTTTGACGATACGCTCTGCGAAAAGCCGTTTGCCGACGCCCGATGCGCCGCCGATCAACAGCGCGTGGGCAACGCGATCATCCTGCAGCGCGCGCCGCATATGGGACCACAGAGCGTCGTGCCACTGGGGGCGAGTCGCCTCATCGGTATTCATGGCCAGCTGGCCAGAATGGCGGCGATCTGCGCCTGGACGTCGATCGGGTCCCGGCGTGCATCGACTTGTCGATAACGTTCGGGGTGCGCGGCGGCACGGGCGCGGTAGGCCGCATGCACCTGTTCGTGGAAGGCTAGTGTTTCGTGGTCGAAACGATTATCGTTCTGGCGCGATTTGGCCCGTTCCAGGCCGGACGCGACCGGCAGATCGAACCACAACACGAGGTCGGGCCGACGTTCGCCCTGCACCAAGCGCTCCAGCGTCGCCACCGCGTTCTCACCCAGGCCACGCGCGGCGCCCTGATAGGCATAACTGGCATCGGTGAAGCGGTCGCATACGACCCATGCCCCGCGCGCGAGCGCCGGCTCGATCAATTGTGAAAGGTGGGCGGCGCGGGCGGCGAACATCAATAACAGCTCACTCATCGCCGGCATGGGCGTCTCGTATTCGGACATCAGTACATCGCGTACCGACTCGCCCAACGGGGTGCCGCCGGGTTCACGCGTAACCACGACCTCCGGGCCGCGGGCACGGATCGCGTCGGCGACGGTGGCAATCTGCGTGCTCTTGCCGGCGCCCTCCCCGCCTTCGAGCGTGATCAGCCGCCCTGGCTGACGGTTTGATGGTTCCGTGCTGGTGCCCACCACGTTCACGATCCCCGGCGGTTATAGGCTCGCACTGCCTTGTTGTGTTCGGCGAGCGTATCCGAAAAGACATGGCTGCCATCGCCATGGGCCACAAAATAAAGCGCACTGCCGGGCATGGGGTTCAGCGCGGCTCGAATCGACGCGCGCGAGGGCATGGCGATCGGGGTCGGCGGTAGGCCGGCCCGCGTATAAGTGTTGTAGGGCGTGTCCCGCTTCAGATCGGAACGCCGGATATTGCCGTCGTAGTCCTCGATGCCGTAAATCACCGTGGGATCGGTCTGTAGCAGCATGCCTTTCTTCAACCGCCGGGAGAACACCCCGGCAATCCGTCCACGTTCTTCGGGAACTGCGGTTTCCTTTTCGATGATCGATGCCAGCGTGAGCGCCTCGTACGGCGTATCGACCATGGCTGCGTCATCCCTCTGCGACCAGGCTTTCTTCAAGAATTTGGCCATGTCGTCATAGGCACGCTTGAGAAATGCCGTATCGGTCATGCCACGCGGAAATAGATAGGTGTCCGGCATGAACCGACCTTCCGGCTTCTCGTCCGGGTGCCCGAGCGCCGCCATCAACTCGGCATTGCTCTTGTCCGTGAGTTGATGATCGAGGACATCGTTATCTTCGATGGCCTTGCGTACATCGGAAAACCGCCACCCCTCCACGAGAGTCAGCCGATACTGCCGGGTCTTGCCCGAGACCAGCAAGTCGATCAGGCGGGCGGGCGTCTGCCGACCCGGCACCGCATATTCACCGCTCTTGATATCGTTGGCCACGTCGATGACCCGCGCATACAGCGACAGGTAACGCGCTTCACGCGGATAATGGATGATGCCCTGCGCCTCCAGCTGGTCGGACAGCGCGGTGAAACTCATCCCCGGCTCGACCATCACGAGCTGCTCCTGCGCGTTATCCAGCGGTGTTGTGAAAAATCGCAGAACATCGGCAGCCAGCGCCGCCGCGGCGAGCAGTACAACCAGAAGCAAAAGCCGCAGACAACGTGTGATCACAAGGTTTCAACCTGTCCTGTGTGTTTCATGTGTTCAAGTAGCTCCCGATCAAGCCTGCAACAGACGATCGCAGAGCGCGCCGGCCGCCTGACTTTGTTCCGGGACATGGCCGTCGATGGATGAAACGGCTACTACCCCTCCGACGCTATTGCATGCGACGGCCGCTTGCATGTCGACCAGTTCGGCGCGACCGATATCCCTTTCAATAACCGGCATGCCATCGGCTGCCAATGCTGTCATCAGCCGTTGCCGGGTCGCACCGGCAACGCCGTTGCGTGTCAACGCGGGCGTAAGCCAGCGGCCGACGTGGTCCCGAAACAGTAGATTCCGCATCGTGGTAGCGATCACCCGGCCGTGTGCATCGCACATCAGCGCATCCATTTTTTTCTGTCGTTGGCATTCCGCACGTGCCAGAACCTGTTCCAGCCGGTTCAGGTGTTTGACCCCGGCAAGCGCGGTTTGTGCCGCGAGCAGAACCGATGAGCAGCCCAGCTCGATCGGTGTCGCATCGTCGGCGTGTGACGGCAGCGCGTGCGCCGACAGAACACGCCGGGCGCTGTCATCGGGCGGAGTATAACCGCGGCCACCACTACCGCGGCTGATGATGATCTTGAGTACGCCATCGTCGCCATCGGCAAATAGCGTATCGACCTCCGCCGCCAGTTGCGCGGCATCCGGTGCGGGCAGGCCCAGTCGTTTGCAGTCGTGCGCCAGGCGTTGCATATGCACAGGCCATGCCTCGGGCACGCCGCGCTCGACCCGCACGGTGCGGAAAACTCCGTCGCCGTATGCCAGCCCGCGATCGTCCGCGGGTACATGATCGCACCAGTTGCCATCGATGAGCGTTTTTTCAGCCATAGGCGATACCATGCGTATCGACAAAACTTCGTAATACACCGCGCGCTTTTATGCGCGTTTCTTCAAGTTCATTGTCAGGTGTTGAGTCGGCTACGATGCCGGCGCCGGTGCGCAGCGTGAGGCGGTCGTGCTGCTGGGTCAACGAGCGAATGATGATATTGCTGTCCAGCCGCCCGCAGCGGCTGAGATAACCGAAACAACCGGTATAGGCACCCCGCCCTTCGCCTTCCAGTTCGGCGATGATCTCCATGCAGCGCACTTTCGGGCAGCCGGTAATCGTGCCGCCGGGAAACACGGCGCGTAGTGCCCCGCCCGGACCCATGTCCGACCGAAGCTCGCCGCGGACATTCGACACAATGTGGTGCACGTGGGCGTAGGATTCGGCCACCATCAACTCGTCCACCGCGATCGAGCCCGGGCGACAGACGCGCCCGAGATCGTTGCGCTCGAGGTCGATCAGCATGACGTGTTCGGCGCGCTCCTTGGGGTGCGTGAGCAGCTCGTGGGTCATCGTGCCATCGCTACCCGGCGTGCGCGGCCGCGTACCCGCAATCGGTCGAGTCTGTGCGCTACCGTTGTCCAGCAGAAGCAGACGCTCCGGCGAGGAACAAGCCAGCGCGGCACCACGCCACTGCAACAGCCCCGAAAACGGGGCCGGATTGGCCGCGCGCAGCGCCTTGTAAACACGGCTGGGCGGGTCTGCATTCTGCAGTCTGCCGTGCCATGCGCGGGACAGATTGGCTTGAAAGACATCACCGGCGTGAATCAGGTCACGAACCGTTTCGACATGACGCAGATAATCCGCGGGCGGCTGCTCTTCCCAATGGGCGACCAGCGAAGACTCGGCCGGGCTTGTGTAGTCGGCCGACGAAAGATCGTCCAGCATCAACTGTACCCGGTCACCATCATTGCGCTCGGCGACGATGGTCAGACGTTGCTCGAGGCGGTCAAACAGGATGCCGGCCGGGCAACGCACGGCCATCGCGTCGGGCAGTACATCGTTGCCGGGGCGCGGCAGTTGCAGCGTAGGCTCCACCTGTGCGGCCATCTCGTAACCCGCGTAGATGAACCAGCCACCGATGAAGGCCAGCCCCGGGTGCGGTGGAACCCGCTCCCGTGCATACGCCGAATCGAGCGTCGCGAAGAAGTCGACGGCGCTATCGCTGCTCACTTCGATGACTTCGCCGGGAAATGCCAGCAACAGGTCGTAACGACTCTGAGCCGCCGCGCCGGCGCTGCTTTCCAGCAGAAAGGGGTAACGATCGGGCCAAGCCGCAGCCAGTGCCAGCAGGTCGGGCGATTCCATGAGCGCGACTTCCGCCACACACAAGTCGCCATCCTGACGCCAGCGCACCGCGCTCTGGGTGAAGCCGGCCGCGCCCGCCGTCGTAGTCAATCGAGGGCCAATCGAGGGTTCAGTCGAGACGCTTGAAGATCAGCGACCCGTTTGTGCCACCAAAGCCGAATGAATTCGACAATGCTGCATTGATCGAACAACTGCGGGCTTCGTGCGGCACATAATCCAGCACGCAACCGTCCGCCGGATTGTCCAGGTTGATCGTGGGCGGCGCGACCTGATCCCGGATCGCCAGCAGCGTGAAGATTGCCTCTGCAGAACCCGCTGCTCCGAGCATGTGTCCGGTCATGGACTTGGTCGAACTGACCGGAACATGGTTGGCGGCATCTCCCAGAACACTCTGGATAGCCTGGCTTTCCGATACGTCTCCGGCATTGGTCGATGTGCCATGTGCGTTGACGTAGTCGATTTCGTCGGGCCCCATTTCGGCATCCGTGAGGGCGTTGCTCATGCAATGACGCGCGCCACGACCGCTCGGCATGGTGATGTGATGCGCATCGCCACTCATGCCGAATCCGACGACTTCGCCGTAGATATCGGCGCCGCGGCTTTTGGCCTGTTCGTACTCCTCGAGCATTACGACGCCCGCGCCATCGGACAGCACGAAACCGTCCCGATCCTGATCCCAAGGGCGACTCGCTGCTGTCGGATCGTCGTTACGGGTCGATAACGCTCGGGCCGCACAGAAACCCGCCAGTCCGATCGGATTGACGGCCATTTCACAGCCGCCGGCGAGCATGGCATCGGCGTCGCCCGCGGCGATCAAGCGCGCCGCCAGACCGATGTTGTGTACGCCCGTGGTGCAGGCCGAAACCGCCGCGATATTGGGGCCGTGCAGATTGAGCTGTATCGATACCTGCCCGGCCGCCATGTTGGCGATGCTGCTCGGAATGAAAAAAGGCGAAACCTTTTTCGGGTTGTAGTCGGCATCGTGAAAGCCGGCACAGGTCTTGAGAATCGTGCCGATACCGCCGATGCCGGATCCGACTGCCACCCCGACCCGATCGTTGATCTCGTCATCCAGCGTCAGGCCGCTGTCTGCCAAGGCTTGCACGGAGGCCGCGACGCCATAATGCACGAACGGATCGTAGCGTTTGGCTTCCTTGCCGGACATGTATTCGGTGACATCGAAGTCGCGAATCGGGCCACCGAAACGCGTAGGATAGCCGGACACATCGAAGCTTTCGATTGTGGTGATCCCGCTACGGCCAGCCAGTATACCCTCCCAGCTGGACGCAACATCGAGGCCCAGAGGCGAAATCAGCCCCAGACCGGTGACCACTACGCGACGCTGTCTCAACGCAGCCCCCTTTTATTTACTTTAAGTAGCTGTTGTGCAGCATGGCGGTCGTTCAGCCAGGCGGTTGACGCGTGGCATGGGCGACCGCCCGCGTGGATCTAGCCTTCGGCGTGGGACTTGATGTAGTCGACCGCGTCCTTGACGTTGACGATCTTTTCGGCTTCCTCGTCGGGAATATCGATCTCGAATTCCTCTTCCAGTGCCATGACCAGTTCGACGGTATCCAGCGAATCGGCGCCCAGATCGTCCACAAACGATGCTTCGGAGGTCACCTGGTCTTCGCTGACGCTCAGCTGTTCGGCAATGATCTTCTGTACTCGGTCTTCCACGCTACTCATCGTATCTCTCCTTTTGACTCTATGTTTATGCGTTGCGGACACGCCTTCGCCTGTGCGAACCGCGCGTCATTCTAGGGAAAAAGCGACATTGTCGCCAGATTATGGAGCCCTGGGTTGTGTATCAGGCCCCCATGTGAAGCCCGCCGTTAACGCTCAGCGTTTCGCCGCTAATATACGCGGCCTCTGCCGATACGAGAAATGCAACGCTGGCGGCGATGTCGTCCACCGTGCCCAGACGCTGCAGCGGGATTTGCTCAAGCATGGCCTCGCGCGTTGCTTCGTCGAGGTCGCGGGTCATGTCGGTATCGATGAATCCGGGGGCGACAGCGTTGACCGTAATCTGGCGCGAGCCGACTTCACGCGCCAGCGATCGGGTAAAACCCAGCAGACCAGCCTTGGCCGCGCTGTAATTGGCCTGGCCGGCGTTGCCCATCTGGCCCACCACCGACGCGATATTCACGATGCGCCCGCCGCGCGCTTTCATCATGCCCTTGAGGGCTGCTTTGGAGACCCGGAAAACGCCGTTCAGGTTGGCATCGATGACCGCCTGCCAGTCGGTCTCTTTCATGCGCAGCAATAGCGTATCGCGCGTGATCGCGGCATTATTGACCACGATGGTCGGTGCGCCGAATTCGCGCGTTACGTCCTTGATCAAGGCATTGACGGCTTCGCCATCGGTGACATCAAGCTGGCGACCCGCCCCGGGCGTGTCCGCATCCGACAGCCGCGCATGGATGCGCTGCGCGCCGTCGTTGGTCGTCGCCGTGCCGATGACAGTCGCGCCGTCGGCGGCCAGCCGGTCGGCGATGGCGGCACCAATGCCGCGTGATGTGCCCGTTACCAGGGCCACCTGGCCAGAAAGCGTGCTGCGAGTCATGCGTTGCGTATCCCGTGGCGGCTTATGCCTTCGTTCTAATCGTCTTCTGGTGTGGTCTGGCTGAGTGCATGCCGGAGATTGTCGTTGTCCGACAGTGCCAGCGCCCACGCCGATTTGTCGATCCGCTTATTCAGTCCGGTCAGCACCCTGCCCGGGCCGCACTCTAACAATGTTGCACAATTGGCGCGCCGCATGGCCTGGATCGTGTCGACCCAGAGCACCGGTTGTGCGAGTTGCCGGACCAACGCCTTGCGTATGCCGTCGACCTCCTCGCGCGGTTGCGCGTCGACATTGTGCAGCACGGTCAGCCTGGGTTGGCGCAACGGCATGTTGAGCAGGTCCGACTGCAGGCGCTCGGCCGCTGGAGCCATCAAGGCGCAATGCGACGGCACGCTCACGGCCAGCGGCTTGACCAGCTTGGCGCCTTTATCCTTGGCAAGCTTGCCGGCGGTCTTGACCGCATCCGCGTGCCCGGCAATAACGACCTGGAGCGGTGCGTTGAAGTTGGCGGCGGATACGACCAAGCCATCATCGGCATGTTCGCGCTCTGCGGCACGGCAGACATCACGAACCGCATCGTCCTCGAGGCCGATAATCGCCGACATGCCGCCGTCACCGGGCTCCACCGCCGACTGCATCGCCTGGCCACGCAGCCGGGTCAGCCGCAGCGCATCGCTGAAATCCATGGCATCGGCCGCCACTAGCGCGGTGTATTCGCCCAGACTGTGGCCCGCCACAATGGCTGGCATGTCTCCACCGCGGCTTTGCCAGGCGCGCCAGACCGCTACACCGGCGGTCAGTAGCGCCGGTTGCGTGTATTCGGTTTGGTCGAGTTTGTCGGCCGGGCCCTGACCGATCAGTCGGGCCATATCGTAACCCAGGGCATCGCTGGCTTCGGCGTAGGTCTCGCCGATCACCGCATAGCGTTCGGCCAACTGGGCGAGCATGCCGACAGACTGGGCACCCTGGCCCGGAAACAGCATCGCGAAACGCGACATAGATCCGAAAAACAGATAAACAGTGCCGGCATCATACCCACCCATACGCGCCTTGGCCACGGCAAATCCGGCTTTGATAGACTTTCTTCGCTCTTTTACGCTGCGATGCAGGCCCTGATGTGATTCATGCCGAACTGACCGTAGCCGCCGTCGTGCGGCATAACGACCGTTTTCTGGTGGTCGAGGAACGGGCCCGCGGCGCACGCGTCATCAATCAGCCGGCCGGTCATGTCGAGCCCGGTGAAACGATTCTGGATGCGGTCATCCGCGAAACCCGCGAGGAAACCGCGTGGCGTTTTGTCCCTACCGGACTGGTCGGCATGTATTACTGGCCGCATGACGATGGGCGCACCACCCTGCGCTTCGCGTTCTGCGGCACAGTCGATGAGCACGCCGCCGGCCAGCCGTTGGATGATGGCATTATCACCACGCACTGGCTGGGCACAGAACAGCTCGTCGCGCGACAGGATCTGCGCAGTCCACTGGTCATGCAGGCCATCGACGACTTCACCCGACATACGCCCATGCCGCTGGAACGCGTGCGCCATGTGCATGGATAACCCGGGCGTGTCGTTCTGGGAGCGGGACCCAGCCGATATCCATGTGATCGTCGGTTTGTCTGGCGGTGTGGATTCGGCGGTCGCGGCGTTGAAGCTGGTCGAAGCCGGTTATCGGGTCGAAGGCCTGTTCATGTTCAACTGGAGCGACGACGAAACCGGCCGCTGCCAGGCGGCGGACGATTTCGAGGATGCGGCGGCGGTATGTAATGCGCTCGACATCCCCCTGCACCGCGCGGATTTCTCGCGCGAATACAAGTCCCGTGTTTTCCGCTATTTTCTCGACAGTTATGCCGCCGGCCGCACGCCCAACCCGGATGTTCTGTGCAACCGGGAAATCAAATTCGATGCCTTTCTGCATCACGCCGAACGTCTCGGTGCCGATGCCATTGCCACCGGCCATTACGCGCGCCTGCAACACGACGCTGACGGCACGCGGTTGTTGCGGGGTTGTGACCCCGGCAAGGATCAGTCCTATTTCCTGGCGGCCGTACCGATGGAAGCGCTCGCGTGCTGTCTTTTTCCCCTCGGTGAACTGCACAAGGCGGATGTTCGCGCAATGGCTCGTGCAGCCGGTTTGCCGGTCCACGCCAAGCCCGACAGCACGGGCGTGTGTTTCATCGGCGAGCGCGATTTTGAAGGCTTCCTGCGCCAGTATCTTTCCGGTCGCTCGGGCCCGGTACGGGTAGCTGGAGGCGCCCTCGATGGCGCGACGATTGGCGAGCACTCGGGCCTGATCTACTACACGATCGGCCAGCGCAAGGGACTGGGCCTCGGGGGCATGGCGGGTGCCTCCGACGCGCCGTGGTACGTGGCGGAAAAGGATATGACCACCGACACGCTCTGGGTGACCCAGGATCACGCCCATCCCGCGCTGACCGAGACAACACTTACCACAGCTGAACCGCACTGGTTGATCGGTACGCCGGACCTGCCACTTCGCTGCAGCGCCCAGGTGCGCTACCGCCAGCGCGCGATCGATTGTCGTGTTGGTGCTGGTCCCCACGGCGGGTTGGTTGTCACATTCGATACACCGCCGCGCGCGATTGCCCCCGGCCAGTATGCTGTGTTCTATGATGCCGAGCACTGTCTGGGCAGCGCCGAAATCCTGGCCGCCGGACAGATCGACCGAACGCAGACCCCCGCAACATCCGCGAGCACATGAATTCCCAACAATCCCGTCCCCTGCGCGAGCAGGCGCTGGCACTGGCCGGCGTGGCCCAGTTCGCGCTTTATGCCCACGAGTTGGCCGCCGACGGCCGCGATCAGCCGGCGCGCCTGGAAACCGCACAGCAGGCGATTTTCTGTACCGATCCGGACTCGGTAATGGATGTGTACGGCACCCTGTCGAACGTAGGTGACGGCATTGCCTACCTGCGTGGCCAGCTCGCGGGACGAAAGCCAGACGAGCGGGCGGCCCTGGTGGCCCGTTATATCGGCCAGATCCTGCGCCTGTCCGGTAACCTGCTCAAGGATAGCGACGCACTGACCCGCATCCGCGGCGCCATCGATCGGGCTCGACTGGCCGAGGCCCACGACGCGACCGCGATCTTCGCCGAGGCCTACCGGAACAGCGTCAGTCCACTAAAACCGCAAATCATGCTTCACGGCCATCCCAGCTACCTGGAAAACGAGGCCATCCAGAACAAGGCTCGGACGCAGCTCCTGGCGGCCGTTCGATGCGCGATTCTCTGGCGTCAGTGCGATGGCGGCTTCATCCATCTGTTTTTCCGTCGCAAGGCGTTGCTCAAGTCACTGGAAAGCCTTGGGCCGTCGGATCCGTGGGCATAGACTGTCGCGCGGGCAACACCATGGTGCTGTGCTGCAGCAGCGCAGCCAAAACGCTATAATGGCGCTCTTTTTAAAAGCTTGGCGATCCACACCGTGATCGTTTATACCCATGCGTCTCGGGAGACCCTGAAATATGACGGACAGTTTCAATACGCGCTCGCAGTTCACTGTTGGCGACCGCAGTTTCGATTACTTCAGCCTGAAAACGCTGGAAGAACAGTTTCCGAGTGTGGCGAAGCTGCCCTACGCCCAGAAGATTCTGCTGGAAAACCTGCTGCGCCACGAAGACGGCGATAACGTCTCCGCCGACGACGTCAAGGCGCTGGCCAATTGGGACGCCAAAGCCGAGCCGGACACCGAGATCGCGTTCACCCCGGCCCGGGTCGTATTGCAGGATTTCACCGGCGTGCCGGCCGTGGTCGACCTGGCCGCCATGCGCGATGCCATGGCGAAGCTCGGCGGCAGTCCGGACAAGATCAACCCGCTGTCGCCCGCCGAATTGGTGATCGATCATTCCGTCATGGTCGACGAGTACGGCAGCGACAAGGCCTTCGATCTGAACGCCAAGCTCGAATTCAACCGCAACAAGGAGCGCTACGCCTTCCTGCGCTGGGGTCAGGGTGCGTTCGACAACTTCAAGGTTGTGCCGCCGGACACCGGCATCGTGCATCAGGTGAACCTGGAATATCTGGCCCGTGTTGTCTTTGGTAATGAAGACACCAACCTGGCCTACCCGGACACGTTGGTCGGCACCGATTCCCACACCACCATGATCAACGGCGTGGGCGTACTCGGCTGGGGCGTGGGCGGCATCGAAGCCGAAGCCGCGATGCTGGGCCAGCCGATCACCATGCTCATTCCGCAGGTGGTCGGCTTCAAGCTCACCGGCAAGCTGGCCGAGGGCACGACGGCAACCGATCTGGTGCTTACGGTGACGGAAATGCTGCGCGCCAAGGGCGTGGTCGGCAAGTTCGTGGAATTCTTCGGCGACGGGTTGTCCGATCTGGCACTGGCCGATCGCGCGACGATTTCCAACATGGCACCGGAATACGGCGCCACCTGCGGCATTTTCCCGGTCGACGAGGAAACCATCCGCTACATGGAGCTGACCGGCCGTCCGCAGGAACAGCTGGAGCTGGTGGAAGCCTACGCCAAGGCGCAGGGTCTGTGGCGCGAGCAAGGCGATCCGGACGCCGATTACACTGACGTGCTGGAGCTCGATCTGTCCACCGTGCAGCCGTCACTGGCCGGCCCCAAGCGCCCGCAGGACCGCGTGTTGCTCTCCGACATGCAGAAGACCTACCAGCGTGAAGTCGAGCCGTTCATCGCTGCGCGCCAGGAAAAGGCCGGCAAGACCATGGCCGAGGCGCGCGAAGAAGGCGAAGGCGGCCTGCCCAGCAAGAGCGTTGGCGGCACTGCCCCGGTGAATTACAAGGGCGCGGATTTCGAACTCAAGGACGGCTCCGTGGTCATCGCGGCTATCACCTCCTGCACCAACACGTCCAACCCGGCAGTGATGATCGGCGCCGGTTTGCTGGCGCGCAACGCGATCCAGCGAGGCCTGCAGGTCAAGCCCTGGGTCAAGACGTCGCTGGCGCCCGGCTCCAAGGTTGTGACCGAATACCTGGAAAAAGCGGGCCTGGACAACGACCTCGACACCCTCGGCTTTCAATTGGTCGGCTACGGCTGTACCACCTGCATCGGCAACTCCGGCCCGCTGCCGGAACCGATCGGCGAGGCCGTGCGCGAGCATGACCTCAACGTGGCATCGGTTCTGTCGGGCAACCGCAACTTCGAAGGCCGGGTGCACGGCGACGTGCGCATGAACTTCCTCGCCAGCCCGCCGCTGGTCGTAGCTTACGCCCTGGCCGGTTCGATCGATATCGACCTGACCCAGGAGGCCATTGGCCAGGACGCCGACGGCAACGACGTCTACCTGAAAGACCTCTGGCCGTCGCAAAAAGAGATTTACGACACCATCGGCAGTTCGCTGAACTCCGAGATGTTCAAGGACAGCTACGGCGATGTGTTCGCCGGCGACAGCCGCTGGAAAGGGCTGGACGTACCGGAAGGCGAAATCTACGAATGGGACGAAGACAGCACCTACGTGCAGAATCCGCCCTACTTTGAAGGCATGTCGATCGATGTGGGCGACATCTCAGCCATCGCTGGTGCACGCTGTCTCGCCCTGCTGGGTGATTCGATCACCACGGACCATATCTCCCCGGCCGGTGCTATCACCAAGGATTCGCCGGCCGGCCAGTACCTGCAGGAACAGGGCGTCAAACCGACGGATTTCAACTCCTACGGTTCGCGTCGCGGCAATCATGAAGTCATGATGCGCGGCACCTTTGCCAATGTCCGCCTGCGCAACCTGCTCGCCCCCGGTACCGAGGGCGGCTGGACGCGGCATCAGCCGTCCGGCGACGAGATGTTCATCTACGACGCCGCCATGCAGTACGCGGACGAGAAAACCCCGCTCGTGATTCTGGCCGGCAAGGAATATGGCACCGGCTCCTCGCGTGACTGGGCCGCCAAAGGCACGCTCCTGCTGGGCGTTAAAACCGTTATAGCCCAGTCGTTCGAGCGTATCCACCGCTCCAACCTGGTCGGCATGGGTGTGCTGCCGTTGCAGTTCGTTGAGGGCGAGTCGGCCGATTCGCTCGGCCTGGACGGCACCGAAACCTTCGATATCGAAGGTCTGGCGGCGGGCGCGACGAGCGTGACTGTCAAAGCCACGAAGGAAAACGGCGACACCACCGAATTCCAGGCCAAGGTCCGCATCGATACGCCCAAGGAATGGGACTACTACCAGAACGGAGGTATTCTGCACTACGTCCTTCGCCAGCTGGCCAAGGCCGCGTAAGCGAAAGCCGGACAAGGCAGCCCATAACGAAAAACCCCGCTTCGGCGGGGTTTTTTTTGTGGTCCTTCGTACCCTCGTCGGTCGCGCTCAACTGTGCTCCATCTGCGCAACTCAGACCCGTCATGTTGCGGGGCACCACAAGCGTCGCATAAGGTTGCGGTGCACGTTTTCATTGGTCGGTGGCAGGCGCCGGCCCGGCCAGCAGGGCCGAATATTCGTTTTCAGGGGATAATAATGGCAAAAAACATACTCATTACCGGCGGCAACAGTGGTATCGGCAAAGAAATGGCGCGGGCGCTGGCCGGGAACGGCGATCGCGTGATCATTGCCTCCAGTAAACTGGACAAGTCCCAGGCGGCTGTCGACGAGATCAAGAACGACCAGAGCGACGCCAACATCGAGGCCATGGCACTGGATCTCGCCGATTTCGACGCCATCGACCGGTTCGCCGCGGATGTGATCGAGCGTATGCCGGTTATCGACGTGCTGATATTGAACGCCGGGTTGTACACCCACGGCGCCCGCCGCCTGGACAATGGGCTAGAGGCCATGATCGGCGTCATGCATTTCGGGCACTTTCGACTCGTGCAGCGGCTGCAAAACGCCGTCACGTCCGCCGAACAAGGACGTATCGTGGTGACCAGTTCGGTGGCCCATAAACTCGGCAAGATCCGAGCCGCAAGCTTTGAAGATCCATCGAAACACCGCATCGCGTTCAGCGGCTACGCCCAGGCCAAACTGGCGAATCTGTTGTTCACGCGCGAGTTGGCGCGGCGGCTCGAAGGGACCAAGGCCACCGTCAACGCGTTCCACCCCGGCGCGGTGGATACCGGCGTATGGCAGGAACTGCCCAAGCCGCTACAGAAGATGATCGGCCTGTTTCTGGTCAGCTCCCGACAAGGTGCGGATACGGGCATCTGGCTTGCCTCCGCGCCCGAGGCCGGCGAGTACAACGGTGACTATTTCGTCAATCGCAAGCGTGCTTTCGGTTCCTCCGAAAGCCGCGACAAGTCGCTGGCCAGTTGGCTCTGGGAAGACAGCGAAGCCCGCATGTAAACACGGCGACAATCGCGAACCTGCACAGGCTAATGAACACGCCAGCACAAGGCCGACAGCCGCCCCGCGCGGTGATCGAACACGAACGGATCATCGTGTTCGACGGCATATGCCGCTTGTGCTGTGCGTCCTTTCGGTTCATCTATCGGCGAGACCAGGCAGGCCTGTTCCGCTTTGCTACCGCGCAGTCGCAGACCGGACAGGAAGTTCTGGCGTGGTGCGGTCTGTCGACCGACCATTACGAAACCATGGTCTACATCGAGCATGGCGCGGTCTTTCAACGCTCCGACGCCATGCTTCGAATCCTGCGTAATCTGCCGTCGCCCTGGCCCGTCGTCGCGCTTGCGCGTTTTTGCCCCAGGATCATACGTGACGCTGTTTACAGCCTGATCGCCCACAATCGCTACCGTATCTTCGGCAAGCGCGACGAATGCCTGGTGCCGACACGCGATTTGTCGTCACGCTTTTTATGACGGTTTTGCCGGGTCGGAGCCAATCGCTGACAGGGACTCACCCACAATCCACAGCGAAGCCGCGAACAGGCCGATATCCTTGAGCAGGAACTGCCCGACTTCCACCGTAATTGCGGGGAACCCGAGGTTCGGCTCGACCACGCCGGGTGTGGAAAGCATGAAGCTCACAGTCACGAAAAACAGTCCCATCGACAAGAATCCGCCAATCACGGATAACTTCGGCGACAAGAGACGGGCTGCAATGAGCAGGCCAATGCACCATTCAAGAATGCCGAGGAAGATCGCGAAACCGCGTTCCGAGAAAATGGCATACATCCAGTTCAGGAACGGACTGTGGCTAACCAGGGGCACGAGTCCTTCGGCCTCGTAGGCCGTGAACTTCATGCCGCCAAACCAGAAATAGATGATGGCCAGCGACAGGAAAATTGCAACACCGCCCAGTCTCTTGATGATTTCACCCTGACTGACTATGGACATACCGCCCTACGTTGGTTCGAATGATTGTTTCGGAGTGTATTCCGCCGGTCGGGTATCGCGCTGTCAGCTGGCTGACAGTTATGCTTCAAGACATCATTACTGCCGAAAAGCCGTCGTGGACATTAAAACTCGAGAGGATCGCAGATGAACAACAATCAGGCCCGGCATGCCGCGTTGGAAGAAGTCGAGAACCAATCCCCGCTGGAGGCGGCGCAATCGTTGGGTCGGATGGCGCCGGAAGATATTCATGCTGTTCTCGAACAGATGCCGGAGGACGAGGCGCTGCGCATAGCCTCGCACCTGCCGGGGACCGTGTCGCCCGAGGAGGCAGATGCCGCTGCCGCGGCTGGCAGCGTCGGTGGCACCATCGATGACCTCGTGGTGCCGGCGCCGGCGATTCTGGAATCGCGCCGCACGGCGGCGGAAGCCGTGGCGTATCTGGTCCAGAATGAGTCGATTGCCGATATCACCTATATTTTCGTCGTCGACGACGACCGGCTGGTGGGCCTGGTCGGCATGCGCGATATCGTGCTGGCCAAACCCGGCCAGCATCTGGCCGAGATCATGCTGGCCGATCCGTTCGCGTTTAATGCCGGTACCGAAACCCGGGATGCGGTGCGCGCAGCGCTAGCCAAGCACCACCCCGTGTATCCGGTCGTGGACGAGTCCCATCGCCTGATTGGCGTCGTGCGCGGCTGGCAGTTGTTCCAGCGCGTCGCGGTCGAAATAACCGGACAGGCCGGTGCGCAGGTCGGTGTCTCGCGGGAAGAACAGGTCTCGACCGGCCTGCTCGATGCGTTCCGGATGCGCCATCCCTGGCTGCAAGTGAACCTGCTTACGGCCTTTGCGGCAGCTTTCGTCGTCGGCATGTTCGAGGAAACGATCACCCAGATCGTCGCCCTTGCCGCTTTCCTGCCGGTGCTGGCCGGCCAGAGTGGCAATACGGGCTGCCAGGCACTGGCGATCACCCTGCGGGGACTGACGCTGGGGCAGCTGGCCGATTATCCGGTCGGCCGCATTCTGCGCAAGGAGATACTGTTGGGGGCTTTGAACGGGTTGTGTGTAGGTGTGGTCGCCGGCATTGCGATGTGGATATATGCTGCGCTGTCTGGTGAGCCCCAGGCGATGATTCTGGGCTTGGTCATTCTGATCGCGATGGTCGGGGCGTGCACCGGCAGCGGTATCTTCGGCGTCGTGGTGCCGTTGACATTGAAGCGTTTCGGCGCGGATCCGGCCATGGCCAGCAGTATATTCCTGACCACTTTCACCGATATTCTGGGTATGGGACTGATGCTTTTCCTGGCCACTGCCATCCTTCTATAGCTGGGCAATCGGGGCGTTGTGCGCCTCAAACGACACAATATGAATATATGGGTAGACGCCGACGCCTGTCCGGGCGTGGTCAAGGACATCCTGTTTCGCGCGGCCCGGCGTACCGGCGTGCAGACCACGCTTGTGGCCAATCAGCCGATACGGGTGCCGCCTGCAAGAAACATCAACATGCTGCAGGTCGCGTCCGGTTTCGACGTCGCGGACCACGAAATCGTCAAACGCCTGGAAGCGGGTGATCTGGTCGTTACCGCCGATATTCCGCTGGCCGCCGATGCCATCGACAAGGGGGCGCACGCACTCAACCCACGGGGCGAACTCTATACCGCCGACAACATCCGGGCACGCCTTAGTATGCGAGACTTCATGGATACACTACGCTCCAGCGGCGTCGATACCGGTGGGCCACCGGCCTTGAATCAAGGTGACCGGCAAGCGTTCGCCAATGCGCTGGATCGCTTGCTGACCCGGCATGTCCGCGCACCGCAAGGTGGCTCATGAGGTTTGAGTCCAGGCGTCTGGACAGCACCCGGCTCCGGACAAGTCCAGTGCGCGTCGAACGTCGTCCGCGGAATCCGGTCAATCTGACAATTCTTTCAACGCTATAGACTTATGATTACATTCATCACCTCTTTCTATGCCGCGTTGCTGGGACTGCTGTTTTTTGCGCTCAGTGCCCAGACGGTCCGCGCACGCCGCCGTTTGCAAATTGCCATCGGCGACCGTGGCGACAAACAGCTATTACGCGCGATACGGGTGCATGCGAATTTCACAGAGTATGTTCCAATCACGCTGCTGTTGCTGTTTGTATTCGAGTTCGAGGGCGGCAGCACGATACTCGTGCACCTGCTGGGCCTGTGCCTGCTGTTCGGTCGTATCGCCCACGCTTACGGCGTCAGCAAAACCGACGAGGACTTCCGGTTTCGTGCGGCCGGCATGGTGCTGACGTTCGCGGCGCTGGTCGGATCGTCGCTGTGTCTGCTGATTGCCTTCCTTCTGTAGCCCGTCGGGCCGGATCAGCCCAGGCGTTCGAGCGCTTGTTCGAGCTGATCGACGGTGCGGTCCACGTTTTCGAGCTTGTCCAGGCCGAACAGCCCGATCCGGAACGACTGAAAGCTGTCGCCCTCGTCGCACATCAGCGGCACGCCTGCGGCACTTTGGATGCCGAGGTCGATGAACTTGCGCCCCGATTGGATGCCCGCGTCGTCGGTGTAGCTCACGACCACGGTTGGTGATCGGAAACCGGCGCCGGACACGCTGGGAAAGCCATGATTTTCCAGCGATTCGCGGACCCGATCGCCGAGTTCCTGCTGACGTGCCCGCGCCGCATCGAGACCGAACTCGCGCGTCGCCAGCATCATGTCGCGCAGGCGCGCCAGGCCGTCGGTCGGCATGGTGGCGTGATAGGCGTGGCCCCCGTTTTCGTAGGTTTCCATGATCTGCAACCACTTGCGCAGATCGCAGGCGTAACTCGTGCTCGTGGTCTCGTCGATACGGCGCCTCGCCGCCTCGCTGAGCATCACCATGGCGGCGCAGGGTGAACTGCTCCAGCCTTTCTGCGGCGCACTGATCAGCACATCGACGCCGCAGGCCTGCATGTCGACCCACAATGCGCCCGAGGCGATGCAGTCGAGCACGAACAGCCCACCCACCTCGTGGACCGCATCGGCCACCGCTTTGAGATAGTCATCCGGCAACAGCATGCCGGATGCGGTTTCGACATGCGGGGCAAATACCAGCTCGGGCGCTTTCTCGCGAATTTCAGCGACGACGGTTTCGATCGGCGCCGGCTCAAACGGCGCCTGCGTATTATCACCGTCGCGTTGTGCGTGCATTACCTCTGTCTGCGCCGGAATGTCGCCCATTTCAAAGATCTGGGACCAGCGATAACTGAACCATCCGTTACGGATCACCAGACACCGGCGATCGGTCGCGAATTGGCGCGCCACCGCCTCCATGCCAAAGGTTCCACTGCCGGGCACAATGATCGACGAGTGTGCGTTATAGGTCTGCTTGAGCAGGCTGGACACGTCGTTCATCACCTGCTGAAAACGCGCCGACATATGATTGAGCGCGCGGTCGGTATACACCACCGAATATTCGAGCAATCCATCGGGATCGACTTGCGACGGTGTTTGCGGCATTTGCTGTCTCCATTCCTGAGCGGGCGATACTGTGTCATAAAATGCACGCGCTGCGGGACATTTCAGCCGCACCACGATGGCACTATTGTATCCATGAACCTGCTGACCCATCTGCATCTCGCCGACCATACCGGCACGTCGTTCGCCGGCCAGATTCTCGGTGATGTCGTCAAAGGCCGCCTGGGCGAGCGCTACCCGCGCGGCGTAAGCGCAGGCATACAATTGCACCGCGCGATTGACCGATTCAGCGACGATCACCCGCAGCACGCTGCGATGCGGCGGATGTTCGACCCACCGTTACGCCGCTATGCGGGCATTCTCGTGGATATCGGCTTCGATTACAGCCTGGCACGCGCATGGGCTGACCACGATGACCGCCCCCTCGCCGACTTCGCCGCGTTCGCAGAACAACGCGTACAAACCGAATGGCCGGCCGAAGCGCCATTTACCGCCGCGCGTCTGGATGGGCTTGCACGCATATTGACGGGTTATCGGGAGCCCGCGGGCATCCAGCGCGCATTGGTTTCCGTTTCAAACCGTCTTTCCCGCAAGAATCCGATCGACAGTGCCCGGCCCGCAGTGCTGGCATTGAGCAACGAATTCGATGCCCGACTGGAGCCGCTCCTCGGCGCGCTACGGTTGTTTGTTGAACGAACGGCGGTCTGATCATTTATCAGGCTCAGCCGGCTCGCGCTATAACGGTCTAAACTGCGCTAGCGCGCGCTATAGCATCGTTTTTACTTTGCGCCTTGGCGCCTTGGCGCCTTTGCGTGAGGCATGCTTTTTCTTGATTCGTCACTATCAGATCAAGCGCTTGGCACGCGCAGAATTTCGCACATGATCAAGAGCGACGAGGAGCCAAGCCGTCAAAAGATAACGCCGGGCCGCTTCTAGGCGTAAGCCTTGTCGATACGCGCCGCGACGTCGATCTCCCGCATTTTCCGGATTTCGGGGCGGTCGATCTCGCGGGCGATATATTTGGCGACGACCCGGCGCAGCTCGCCATCGATGCCAGCGACGATGTTCAGTATCGATGCCCGCAATCCGTGCGATTCGACATCGACCTTGACGTCGTCTTTGCCCGGCGGGGTGACATCGATGAAAATACGCAGCGGTTCCAGTGCCAGCGCCGTCAACCGCACGTTCGCGCGCACCTGGGCATTGAAGCGATGACTCTGCCCCGCCAATGTCACCGTCAGTTCGACCGCGACCGGGACGGTGACATTAAAGCGCACTTTCTCACCGTCCATGCGCTCGACCGCGACATCGCCGATGCTGCCGTGTGCCTCGACTCGGGCCAGACCGACGGGGCCGGCACTCTTGGGCCCGAAATCGATTTTATTACCCTGTAAATCCGACAGCGCGCTGGCAATACGGTCACGCGTGACCACCCGCTCGAAGAAATTGCGCCCGAATGCTTCGTAAGAGCACTCGGTCTCGGTCGGGTTTACCGGGTTGGCGCCGGAGGAGTCGCGGTCGTCTTGCGCCGTCATGCCTCTGTTCCTTGATACGCCCTGGCGGGTGTCCCACCGGGCTGATCAGACAGCCAGCCCTGGCCGCTAGGGTTGAATGCTGTCATCGGCATCGGTGAAGCCCTGCAACGACAATGTCAGATCGATACGCTTGCCGCCGGGATCGACCAGGCTGATGGTGGCGTTACTGCCGGCCCGCAGTTTGTGGTGGAGCGATCCCTCGACCGGGAAATCCGCCCGGCATCCTTGCTCCAGACAGATCTGGAATGGAATACGCCGGGCCTGGTCGCCGTCGACCGATAACTGAACCCCTGGCGCCAGACGCGTGCCCAGCGGCAGGACGAAGATCATCGCTGCGCTATCGAGCTGGGGTGGGTAACCCATCACGGCGCGCAGAATGGGCTTGCCACTGGAGCCGTTGACCAGCTGGGTCATCTCGCAGCGTTTTTCCGCCGAGCGCTTTTCGGGGCAGCGTACTTCCCAATCCTGGAACTGCTGGATATTGACGTTTTCATTATTGCCCTGCTGCTGCGATTGAGCGGTGGCCACTGTTGCCCCGCCACAAAGCAGAAGCAAGGCCAGCGCCTGAGCAAAATACCCCAATCGATACGTCATCTCCGGTTTCTCCCGTTCCCGTTATTGATTTGCCCATACCTTACAGTCAACACGCTTCAAGCGCGATATCCAGACGCTTGGCCGACACCTTGATGGCCGTGCCCAGTGGCTGGGCGAATACCTGCACGCGGTATTCTTCCACCATCCAGCGCAGTGTCGTGAGCGCCGGTGGCGCCTCACCCCGTGCGGCAGCTCGCTCGGCCCGCTGCTTGTACGCTTGCCAGTACGGTGCGATCTGGCGCATGCGTTGCCGGTCGGTCGCGGCACCTTCCTGTGCGAGTTTGTCGACTCGCTGTTCGAGCGCGGCCAGATAACGTTGCAGATGCCGCGCATGTTGCGCCGGTTCCGGCGCATGGCTGATAAATCCGACATGAACCAGATGGGCGAGCTGATCCTGTATATCCTCGACGGCCTGAACCCAATCCAGCCCGATATTCCTGGACAAGCGTTTGCGAAGGCTGCTCCAGCGTTCCAATGCCGGCTGCAGTGATTCCCATACGCGGGTTGCATCGGCCACCAGATGAGCACGCACGCTCTCGACCAGCGCATCAAAGCCGTCGCGATCACGCGGCGCGTTTTCCATGCGCGCACCGACCAGCGCGTTTAGCAGATCGGCCAGCAGTGCTGGCTCGGAATCGTTGGCCAAAGCCGCCTGGATATCGGTGTTGACCAGCGCGGTTGCTGGCGCCTCCGGCAATGGTGCCACCACCTGTTGCTTGAATCCGGGCAAATCGCGCTTGACCAGACGGCATTGCTTGGCTGCCGCGAACCGCGCAAGCCGGATGACCCCTTGACGATGCACGCGAGCGGCCCTGTCCGGGGCATCGATCAGTTCCAGATCGGCCGTGGTACCTCGGTCCACGAGTGCAGGCACCGCCTTGACGCGCACGCCGGCATGTTCGAGTTCGACATGGGCGGGCAGATCACGCGTGGGCCAGTCCGTAAGCCCGGACTCGGACATATCGTTATCGGCCACGTCGGCGACCGCCGCACTTACGCGCCCCCCGAGCTCGTCGCGCAGTGCGTCCAGGTCCCGGCCGTTGGCGACCACATCGCCATTGTCGTCGATGATCTCGAAACGCATGCGCAAGTGTGCGCTGGGTACAAACCCCTCCCAGGTGTCGCGCGAAAGCTCCAACCCGGTCATGGCGTGCACGGCCTCGCGTAATGCGGACCGGGGATCACCCCGTCCGAATTCCGCACGCTCGGCGGCGGCGCGGGCGAAGTCCGGCACGGGTACGACCGAACGCCGTTGCGCCTTGGGCAGTCCGCGCAGGTATTCCCGGAATTTCTCCTCGAGCAGGCCGGGCACCAGCCATTCGGCCCGCTCGGTCGACATCTGATTGAGCGCGGCCAGGGGCAGCCGCGCGGTCACGCCGTCGGTGGGGTCGCCGGGTTCGAAGGTGTAGGTCAGCGCGATCGGTGTATCGCCGAGCCGCAAGGTTTCGGGGTAGGCATTCTCCGGCAGCTCGATCCCGCTGTGGCGCAGCAGGCTGTCTTCATCGAAATGAAGATCGGCATCGCCGTGGGTGTCGATCCAGCGGCGCAGGGTCTTGCGGTCGCAGACATCGGCGGGCAGGATTGACGCATAAAAATCCTCTTGCGTCGTGTCGTCGACCAGCAGATCTCGGCGGCGAAAACGCGCTTCCCGGTCGGCGATCGTATCGACCAGAATCTGGTTGTAACCCAGAAAATCCGGCAGCCGGCCACGGTTGTCGGTTACCGCAAACGCTACCAGGCCGTCGCGGATGAAGATCTCGCGGGCGGTTTCCGGGTCGAGACGCCCGAAATCGACCTTGCGCCCGTCTGCCAGCGTGAGCCCGAACAACTTGACCCGTTCGCGCGCCACGACATGACCACGGCGCTTCTCCCAGTGCGGCTCGTAGTGTTCGCGGGCCACCAAGTGATCGGCGGCCGCCTCGATCCATTTCGGGTCGACTCCGGCGACGGTATGCGCAAACAGGCGGCTGGTCTCGATCAGTTCGCCAGCCACGATCCACTTCGGCGCACGCCTGGCCAGTCCCGAGCCCGGAAAGATCCGGAACCGCCGCCCGCGCGCGCCCTGGTAATCGCCCTTGTCATCGAACAAACCGACATGATCCAGCAACCCCGGCAACAGCGCCCGGTGCAGCGCCACGAAATCGGCCTCGGCCAGATGGGGCTGTGCTCTGGGGTTGGACAGGCCGATGTCGTAGCCAACCCGGCGCAACTGCCGCACCAGATCCTCCCACTCCCGCAGTCGCATGAAGTTGAGGAAATGCTCGCGGCACCATTTGCGCAGCTGGTTGCCGGAGCGTTCGCGTTTGCTGGCGGTAAACGCATCCCACAATTTGAGCAGACTGACGAAATCCGAGCGCGGATCGGCAAAATCGGCCTGCGCTTCGTCGGCTGCTTCGCGCATGCCGGCTGGGCGCTCGCGTGGATCCTGAATTGTCAGGCCGGCGGCCACGACTCGCATGGCGGCCGGCACACCCTGGGCGTCACCGGCCAGCAGCATACGGCCGATACGCGGGTCCAGCGGCAGTCGTGCGAGTTGCCGGCCCAGCTGCGTGATCCGGCCGCGATCCATCGCCTGCAACTGCGTGAGCAGGTTGCGGCCGTCGTTGACATAGCGTCGTTCCGGCGGGTCGATGAACGGGAAATGCTCGATATCGCCGAGACGCAGGTTGGCCATGGTCAGGAGCACACTGGCCAGATTCGTGCGGCGTATTTCCGGATCGGTGAACGCCGGACGATTGGCGTAGTCATTCTCGTCGAACAGCCGGATGCAGACCCCCGGCGCTACGCGGCCACAGCGCCCGGCGCGTTGATTGCAGCTCGCCTGCGAAACCGGCTCGATCGGCAGCCGCTGAATCTTGGCGGACGTGGAATAGCGGCTGATCCGCGCCAGTCCGGTATCGACCACATAGCGGATGCCGGGCACGGTCAGCGACGTTTCGGCCACGTTGGTCGACAGCACCACGCGACGGCCGCCGCTGGTGGAAAAGATCCGGTTCTGGGCGCTGCGGGTGAGCCGTGCATACAGCGGCACGATCTCGGCATTGGCGTGCTTGTCGCCGGCAAGTGCACGGATCAGGTGGCGCTCCGTATCGCGGATATCGCGCTCGCCCGGCAGGAACACCAGCGTATCGCCCGGTCCCTCGCGCCAGAGTTCGCGCACGGCGGACTCCACGGCCTCCGGAACGTCGGTGCTGTCATCCGGTGGTCGATATCGCACCGTGACCGGATAGCCGCGACCTTCGACATTGATCACCGGTGCGTCGTTGAAGAATTGCGCGAACCGATCCGGATCGATAGTCGCGGACGTGACGATCACTTTCAGATCCGGCCGGCTCGGGAGCAATCTCTTGAGATAGCCCAGCAGAAAATCGACGTTGAGCGTGCGTTCGTGCGCCTCGTCGATGATTATCGCTTCGTAACGGTTGAGAAAACGATCGCGCGCAGTTTCCGCCAGCAGGATACCGTCGGTCATCAGTTTGATGCGGGTATCGTCGGACAGGGTCTTGTCGAACCGCGTCTGAAAACCGACCCAGCCGCCGAATGGCGTTTCGATCTCTTCAGCGATGCGCTGGGCCACGCTGCGTGCTGCGAGCCGCCGCGGCTGCGTATGGCCGATAAGGCCGCGAGCGCCGAGCCCCGCCTGCATCAGAATCTTGGGTAGCTGGGTGGTCTTGCCGGAGCCGGTCTCGCCGCATACGACAACGACCTGGTGATCGCGCAGCGCGCCAACCATTTCGTCGGCGCGGGTACTGACCGGCAGCCCGTGCTCGAGTGTGATCGCGTCCTGCCCGATCCGCCGTTGTGCGGTCACATCGGCGCTGGCCCGGATGGCGTCACGAACGCTCGCACGGCTGTGATCGTCGCTCGCCTTGTTCAAGCGACGCGTCAGCCGGTGGCGATCGCGACACTGAACATCGTCAAGCAGTTGTGTTTCCGACATCCGTGGGTGATTCAAGCCCGGCCTCTTGGCCATTGAAGACCGGCGTTGCAGCAGACAAGCGCTGTCATGTTTCTCCCACGTCGGACATTGTCCCGGTTCGAAAATCTGGCCATAGGCACCAATGCCCGCGTGTCAATCAACGTCTACCCAATCCGTGCCGCGGGCGTCAGCGACATGTCGCGCTTCGAGTCAGGCTTTGCCAGAATGGTGTAATCGCTCTGCTCGCTCCTGCTCTGCTTGTTCATCTCCGGAAACCTTATGCCCCACCCGAAACGATCGTCCCGAACCCTGGGTCCCTGTGCGTTCATCCTGTTGGGCGCCGCGCTGATACTCAGCGCCTGTGCCACGCCCGCCACGCTCAAGGAACGCCCCGGCTACTGGGCCGATCAGGCGCGTTCGGCGCGCGCTTATAACCATCGTGTGCGGTTTCTGGTGCTGCATTATACGGGTGGCAACGAGGCCCGCGCATTCAAGGTGCTGACCGGCCCTTCCGTGAGTTCGCATTATCTGGTCGCTCCAACCCCGCCGAGCCGCAGCGGTGAGCCGATCGTGTACCAACTGGTCGCGGAGGACGAGCGCGCCTGGCACGCCGGGAGTAGTGGCTGGGCCGGCCGCAGTCATCTCAACGACAGCTCCATCGGCATCGAAATCGTCAATGCAGGACCGGTCAACACGTCCACGGGTCGCGTCTGGAAAGGGTTCGACAGTGGCCAGATCGCCGCCGTGACCCGGCTGGCCCGCGACATCATCGATCGCTACGGCATCAAGCCGGAAAACGTCGTCGGCCACTCGGATATCGCGCCCGGGCGCAAGATCGATCCCGGTCCGGCGTTTCCCTGGGAGCAACTTCATGAAGCCGGAGTGGGCGCCTGGCCCGATGCCCGGCAAGTGGCTGCCTATCGCCGACGATTCAATGCACGCATGCCCAGCATCCGGCAAATCCAGGCGGCGCTGGCCCAGTACGGCTACGATATCGCGAACACGGGCGTGCTGGACAAGCGCACGCGTACCGTGCTGATCTCGTTTCAGATGCACTTTCGTCCGGCCCGTTACAACGGGCAGCCGGATCCGGGTACCGTGGCGCGACTCTGGGCGCTTAACGACAAGTATCGTTAGATTTTCCGCATCGCCTCTTTTCTGCCACAGGAGAATGACACCCATGGCCAAGACCCCGCCGTTTCTGGCGCTGTACCAGAAGTTCGATCGCATGCCGATGGGCAAAACGCTGTTCTCGCGTGCCGTGTGCTTGAAAGCGCCCTACTTCGGCTCGATCCGGCCGCTGGTCGCGGCGCTCGAATCCGGCCGCTGCGAGGTGCAAATCCGCAAGCGCCGCGCGGTGACCAATCATATCGGCACCGTGCACGCCATCGCCATGTGCAACATGGCCGAATTGGCTGGCGGTCTGATGACGGACGCAACCATCCCCACAAGCCACCGCTGGATTCCCAAAGGCATGACGGTCGAGTATCTGAACAAGGCGGAGACCGATCTGACAGCCACCGCGACTCCCGTCGGGACGTTGGACACATCCGGGGCCAGCGAGTATCCGGTCGATGTCGAGGTCAAGGATACCGCCGGTGAGATCGTGTTCCGGGCCCGTATCAGCATGTGGGTGTCGCCCAAGAAGACGACACGGGACACGAAAGCGGCGTAGTTCCGGCCCGGCTTTCCGGGTCGGTATTCTATTCGGGACGTGGCTGTTTTACTTGCCCGAAAGCGCCGCGCGGGCCGCCAGCGCCCGTCGGGCGGCTTTCTCGCCGTCATCGTCGAAGGCCACCAGGTGCCCCATCTTGCGTCCCGCTCGGGCTTCGGCCTTGCCATAGAGATGCAGCTTGACGACGGGATCGGCAAGCGCGGCGCGCCAATCGGGCATGCCTCTGTCCCATAGGTCGCCGAGCAGGTTGACCATGGCCGACGGCCGCAAACGGCGGGTATCGCCCAACGGCAACGCACAGACTGCACGCAGCTGCTGCTCGAACTGGCTGGTGACACAGGCATCGAAACTGAAATGGCCCGAGTTATGGGGCCTTGGCGCCAGTTCGTTGACCAGCAGCCGGTTGTCGGCCGTGAGGAAGAATTCGACACAAAGCACGCCCACTACGTCGAGGGTTTCGAGTACGCCGCGCGCGATTTCCACGGCCTCGTCGACGATTGTCGGGGCGAAATCCGGGTCCGGGATCGATACGTCGAGAATATGATCGCGATGGCGATTTTCGGTAATGCCGAAATGCGCGAATTCGCCGTCAGCGCCGCGCGCGGCGACAACCGACATCTCGCAGTCGAAATCGATGAACGCCTCCAGTACGGCTTCGCCGGCGCCGATGGCCTGCCAGGCTGTCTCGGCCTCGGCCGGCGTCTTGATCACCATCTGACCCTTGCCGTCGTAGCCAAAGCCCGCAGTCTTGAGTACGCAGGGGGTGCCGATGCGCTCGATTGCGCGATCCAGCGTGTCCCGGTCGGGTACATGCTCGAAGGGGGCGGTGGGGAAACCGGCCTGGGCGAGGAAATCCTTTTCGCGTTGACGATGCTGGGCGATATGCAGCACGTTTCCGTGCGGGCGTACCGGGACATGCTCGGCCGCCGCCGCGGCCGCAGCGTGCGGTACGTTCTCGAATTCGAAGGTGACCACGTCCACACGACTGGCGAATTCCGCGATTGCGCCGAGATCGTTGTAGTCGCCCACCGCCTCGCGATCGGCGACCTGCCCCATCGGGGTATCGTCGCCGGGCGAGAACGTATGCACGCGATACCCCATGCGTCGGGCCGCGATCGCGAACATGCGGCCGAGCTGGCCGCTGCCGAGTACGCCGACGGTGGCGCCGGGCAGGATTGCACGACTCTGGGCGCGGCTCACGGCAGTGTCTCCGAGCTGACCTTGTCAGCCTGACGCTGGCGGAAATCGGTCAGCTTGTTGCGCAGGGCCGGCTCGGTGTTGGCGAGCATGGCGACCGCAAACAGAGCGGCGTTGCGCGCGCCCGAGTTGCCGATCGCGAACGTTGCGGTGGGTACGCCGCCGGGCATCTGCACAATCGAAAGCAACGAATCCAGCCCGTTGAGCGCGGCGCTCTGCACCGGCACACCGAGTACCGGAACGAGCGTCTGGGCGGCCACCATGCCGGGCAGATGAGCCGCACCACCAGCGCCGGCGATAATGACTTCCAATCCGCGCTGTTCGGCGGTCCGGGCGTATTCACGCATCCAGTCCGGGGTGCGGTGGGCGGACACCACCCGGCACTCGTGGGCCACTCCGAATTCGTCGAGCACCTCGTGGGCATGGCCCATGGTGTCCCAGTCGGAGGTGCTGCCCATGATCACGCCTACGCGTGGCTTGTTTTCAGCCATCTTGTCCTCTGCGCCCATCGCGGAAAACGTACTAGTTTAGCAAGACAGGCCGATTGTCGCGCGTATCAGTCGAGCACGATCAGCCGATTCGGCAACTCGTTGCGCTCGTGGGTGGCCGGCACGGCGGATTGGAGGTGCTGGCCACAGGCTTGAACACACTGGATGAACCCGTCCAGCGTATCGCCCTGCTTCACCTGTTGTGTAAAGGTTTGCACGATGGTGGCCCAGGTATTGTTGTCCAGACGCTCGGAAATGCCGCGGTCGACGATGATCTCGACATAACGTTCGGCCTCCGCCACGAATATGAGCATCCCCGTGCCGTCGTCGGTATGGTGCAGGTTCTGCTCCAGAAACTGGCGCCGCGCGAGGTTGGATGCACGCCAGTGCCGAACGGCGCGCGGTACGAGCCGCATGGTCACGCCCGGCAGCCGAAAAATCAGCGCCAGCAGGATAAACGTGGTCCATTGCAGCAACAACAGCCCCTGAGCCCCGATCAGGCCCGTGAAGAACACCAGTGCGCCGGGCAACACGAGTGCAATCAGCCCGGCCCATAGCAGCGGTATATAAGTGTAGTCGTCGGCGCTGGAGGCCAGCACCGTGACCAGCTCGGCATCGGTGCCCCGCTCGACTTCGTCGATGGCTTCCGCGACACGGGCTCGTTCATTGTCGTCAAGCAGGCTCATGGGCCGTCCTTGTATTGATTGTTCCTGATGAGGTTGTTTGCAAACTTGCTGCGCCAGTGACATGGCGCGGCCATTACCAGCCGCCGGAAGCGCCGCCTCCGCCAAAGCCGCCGCCCCCGCCGCCGAAGCCGCCACCAAAGCCGCCTCCGCCGCCGAAACCACCGCCCATCATCAGCGGTACGCCCAGGAAACCGGCTCGCCGGCGGCGTCCACGGCCACCCCCGCCGCCGCCACCGAACAGCGCGATCATGATGACCATGAGTACGAAAAAGCCGATGGTGCCACCAACGCTCGGATCTTCGCGTTCACCGCGCCGGCGCTGCTCGGGTTCGGCCAGCGGATCACCGCCCAGTACCTGGACCATGGCGGCTGTGCCCTGGGTAATACCGTCGGCGAAATCGCCCTGCTTGAAGGCCGGCGTGATGACGCGATTGATGATGACCGACGATTGAGCGTCGGTCAGACGGCCTTCCAGGCCATAACCGACCTCAATACGGATCTTGCGCTCGGCCTTGGCGACGATCAGCAGCGCTCCGGTATCTTCGTCCTTCTCGCCGATGCCCCAGTGGCGCCCCAGTTGGTACCCGTATTGCTCGATCGTCTCGCCGCCGAGGTCGGGCAAGGTGACAACCACGACCTGTTCGCCGCTGTCGTGCTCGTGCGCCGTCAGCATTTGGGTCAGCCGGGATTCGGCCGCGCCATCGAGCATGTCCGCATTATCGACCACGCGCCCTGTCAGTTCGGGGAACGTGGGCTCGGCGTGTACCAATCCAGTGCCGAGCAACAACAGACAGGCGAAGGCCAGTATGCGGCTCCGGTAAAACGCTGAATGCATCAGAAACTCACCTCGGGCGCCTGCTCCGCGTTCTGTGTAGTCGCCTCGAAATTCGCGTGCGGCTCCATGTCGCTGTACAGAATGCTGTGCCAGATGCGACCCGGAAAGGTGCGTAGTTCGGTGTTATAGCGCTGCACCGACTGGATGAAATCGCGCCGCGCCACGGCGATACGATTCTCCGTACCTTCCAGCTGCGACTGCAGGGCCAGAAAGTTCTGGTTGGATTTGAGATCGGGATAGCGTTCTGATACCGCCATCAAGCGGCTGAGGGCACTCGACAATTCGCCTTGGGCCTGCTGGAACTGCTGCAGTTTTTCGGGGTTGTCGAGAATACTGTCATCGACCTGGATCGAGGTGGCCTTCGACCGTGCCTCGATCACCGCGGTTAGCGTTTCACGCTCTTGCTGCGCGAATCCCTTGACCGTTTCTACCAGATTAGGGACCAGATCCGCGCGCCGCTGGTACTGGTTTTCCACCTGGGCCCAGGCGGCGTCGACCTGTTCGTCGTACGTGGGGATATTGTTGACGCCGCAGCCACTGAGCAGGGTCGTGGCGACCAGCAAAATCAGCAGGTGGGCAGCCCAGGAGCGGTATGGCCGGATTCCATTCATTAATTGCAGCTCGGGTCGGTAGACATGATGAAGATCAACTGTGCGGTTATCGTGACTGTATAACCGTAACAGTGCGCACTGGTAATTTATTTACACTTCCACTACTGTCGACATTCTAGATAATTCCAAAACGAAATGTGCGACGAGTCGGGGAGACAATGAAAACACAGCTTTCGATACTACGTGCGCTGAGCATCAGTTTCTGCATGGCACTGCTGGCGGCCGGCCCGGCCGTGGCGGCGACCAGCGATACCAATCTCATGCGGCGCGGCTGGGCCCCGTATCTGGCGCCGGCTGGCGACAATGCGACGGATGCAGAAGCTGTCGCCCTGGTACGTAATCATCTGCGCTGGCAACACGCCATCCTCAAGAACCTGGAGCTGGATGAGCCGACCGAGAAGCTTAGCGATGAAGCCTGGTCGTCGATCAAGGACTTCGACCTGCAGAAACTGTTCGACATGCTGCCGCAGTCGCAGCCGCCGTGGCGCCTGCTCACATTGACGGGCCGTCTGAATGGTTCCGCCTACCAAGTGGGACAGAACGATGCCGCGACCCTGGACGATGGCGTGCCCGCGTTCGGCCAGGTCCGGGCCCAGATCGCGGCCCGCCAGACCGACGACGACCGCGGCACGGTGTATAGCCTGCGCCAGAAGCTGCATGCCAATGTCGGCAGTGTCCGCTGGCCCGGCGTCGTCACGGCCCTGCAGGAGGGACTGCGCCATACCGCCTACGCCGCCCCCGCCAAGGCATCGGACACGGCCATGAAATTTGTCGAAGCGGCATCCACCCGGCTGTCGCAATCCGAGCGCCAGATCCTGACGCAGCTCGCGACCGCTTTTCCCGCGGGCTGGCAATGGTTTGCCAGCTACGGTGAAGTGCTGGGGCTGATCATCGAGCCCGACAGCGCCGATGGCGTTCGTCATATACGCGTCGGCCTGCGCATGAACGAAGATCGGCTCGAACGCGCCTACCCCGAGGTGGCCGATTACATGCGCACCATGGGCGATCTGGTTGAAGGGGAGACACGGCTGCACAACGAACGCGGCCAATGGATGATCGCGCGCGTCAACAGCGCCTCGCGTCAGGTCGAACTCGAACTCTGGATCGACGAGCAGGGCCGCTTGCTGCCGACCCGTAACGGCGAGGTCGTGGGCCGGGCGCTGGGCAGCGACAATACGTCCTCACTGTCCTGGACTGCCACCACGACCGCCACGCTCCGAGCGCTCGGACTGGCGGTCGAACTGTCGGACTGGACCAGCGAATGGCAGTATTCGCGAACCAGCGAGGGCGCCACCTTCCAGGGGCGCGTCAACAGCACCCCGGGCATCGACGTGCTGGGGCGCGCGCTCGGTGTGATGCCGGCCAATGTGGTCGAGTTCGTTCTGCCGGTAAACATCAAGGAGACCGTCCAGAACTTCATGGATGTGCTGGCCGAGAGTAACGACGGCCGCGGTGCCGAGTTGAAAGTGCAATTCGCCGAAGACCCGGCGAACGGTAGCGTCGTCAGCAGCCAGGCCAGCGGCGACGGACTCGATAACTTCTTCGTGCGTTTCGGGGTCGGCATGGTGAGCAATCGTATACTTCCGGACAGCGCTGCGGCCGACGGTTTGCGGCGTTTTCTGGGGGATGGACAGGTGGCATTCGAGAAGGATCTCGACCGCTTTGCCCAGTACATCCGGGTCGATGCCGAATCTACAGCTCAACCCCAGAGAAGCTATGTCCACAGGTGATATCCGACTCAAACGCGCCTACGACGAACCGGCCGACAACGACGGTGTCCGTGTGCTCGTCGACGGTATGTGGCCGCGCGGCGTAGCCAAGGCCGACGCGCGCATCGACGAGTGGCTCAAGGCGCTCGCACCGAGCAAGTCGCTACGGCAATGGTTCAATCACGATGCCGACAAGTTCGACGAGTTTCGCGAGCGGTTCAAACAGGAGCTGCAGCACGGCGATGCCGCCGACGCATTGGCGCAACTGCGCGATTATTACCGTCAGGGACGGGTGACGCTGGTGTACGCGGCCCGCGATACAAGGCACAACAACGCCGTCGTGCTCAAGGAAGTGTTGCAGGCCCGGTCATGACGGTGCATACCGGCACTAGCGGCTACCGCTACAAGTACGAGGTCGAGGTCTAGCCGACGACTGCAGCACCCGGTCAGACGCTTTTATGCACACGACGTCGCCTGTCGCCGCTGACCGCTGCAATACTCAAGCCGCGTTCGCCGCCGGCACGCCTCGCATACTGGCGCGAAACGCGCTGTACGCCATCGACCCGGCGAGTACATTGCCCACGGCCGCGCCAAGGGCGATATACAGCATCTGACCGGTCAACACGCCCAGGCCAACACAGGGCAGATAGCACAGAAACAGACGGGCAAAGGAAATCATCATCGCCCGCAATGGCCAGCCGAGCGCGTTGGAGGCCGACACGACCAACATGCATACGCCCAGCAACGCATAACTCGGCAACAGACCGCGTACGAGCCAAGTCAGACCCGACTGGATTTCCGGGTTGCCCGATAAGCCGCCGGCCACCCAGGGCGCAGCGAGCGCCATGGCCAGACCCAGCGCGAGTTGCCAGACCAGCACCGCTTGAAAAGCCAGTCGCATGAGCGCCCGGATACGCGGCCAGTCCTTCGCGCCGTAGCAGTGCCCCAGCCAGGGCGGCAGCGACATGGTCAGCGCCAGCACCACCATCAGCGATACCGTTTCCAACCGACTCGCCAGTCCCCAGGCGGCAACGGCCTGCTCGCCGATCGAGGCGATCAGGGCCGTGGCCACCAGTGCCGCCAACGGCGGCATGAGTTGGCTGAGCATGGCCGGCCCGGCGATGACCGTGAACGCCCCGGTCGAGCGTCGCGCCTCGCCCGGCAGGTCCGTCACACTGAGCCAGTTACGCCGGGATAGCTGCCAGGCGAGCAGTACCAGACCGATGGTGAACGAGGATATCGTCGCCCAGGCTGCACCGGGCAGACCCAGGCCGGGCCAATCGCCGATTCCGAAAATCAGCACCGGGTCGAGCGCCAGATTGCACAGACTGGTCAGCACCATGAGCAGGCCCGGCAGGCGCGTATTGTTATGGGCACGAAACAGGGTATAGCCGAAATACAGCAGTGCTGCCAGGGTATTGGCGACAAGCTGCGGCGCCCAATAAGCACCGATCAGGTCCAACGTCTCGGCCTGTGCGCCGATCTGCCGGAACAATGGTTCGTGGAATAACCACAGGCCGATAGCCAGCGTTGCCATCGCACTGCTACCGCCGAACAAGACCAGACTGCCGAGCCGGCGCGAACGTTCCAGCTCACCGGCACCGATGGCACGCGAAATCAGGGCCGCAATCGCGATGCCGAGCCCGACCTGGATACCGATCATCAGAAACGTGATCGGAAAAGTGAACGACTGCGCCGCCAGCGGCATGGTGCCCAGGCGTGCCACGAATGCGGCGTCCACGAGTTGAAAGCCCAGCAATGACAACACGCCGATCGCCATCGGCCAGGTCTGGGCGAACAACTGGCGGCGCAAGGCCCCGGTACTGGTACGAATGGAATCGTCGGACACGTATTGATCGGCAGATAAACGAAACGCGATTCTACGCCTACAGCCCCGCCCGGGTCGCGAAATGAAGATCCAGAACAGCGCACACGGAAGCTATCGAACCGCTGGTCGCTGCCGCGCGGTCAGGGTAAATACCTGTATTGGAAGATCAGGGACGCATCTGCCTGCACCGACACTAGTCAACACGAGCAATACTGTATATAAATACAGCTATGGTAGATCAGCATCATCACGACTCACGGACCACTGCGAGCCGACTGACCGAACATGAGCCCTACTGGCGTCGCTTTGGTGTCCACCGGGCCAGCGAGCAGGCGTCGTTGCCCGTCATCAGTACGGGCTGGCCGGCAATCGACCGGCAATTGCCCGGCGGCGGTTATCCGCTGGGCGCGGTCACAGAGCTGTTGACGGCCCGAACCGGTATCGGCGAATTCAGCCTGCTGCTGCCCTGTCTTGCCGTTCGCCTGCATACCCGGCCGCAAGGCCGGATCGCGCTGGTCTCGCCGCCAAGTCGGCTCAATGCGCCGGCTCTGTCCATGGCCGGCATCAATCCCGGTCAGGTTCCGATCATTCGCTGCCGCGACAATAACGAACGTCTGTGGTGTATCGAGCAGATGGCACGCTCCGGTGCGTTCACGGCTTTCGTGGTCTGGGACAATGACCTGGACCACACCTTGCTGCGCCGACTGCAATTGGCCGCCGAGCAGGCGGTCTGCCCGATTTTTGTCTATCGCGATCTTGCGCAGGCCCGGCAGCGCTCGCCGGCCGCATTGCGACTGGCGATCACCTGCCCGGAAGATCGGCAACAAATCGATGTTCTCAAATGCCGCGGTCCTGCGGGCGGACGTTTGTCCGGCCTGCGGGCCACGCGCGATAGCGCCTGGCAGATGCCGGCCCTGGCGCCGAACGATATCGAAACCCATACCGCCTGTAACGACCATGTGGCTTGCTCTGCGTTTTCCCCATTGGGCGCTCGATAGCCGGGCCGACGGGCTCTGCGATCGGGGGGCAACTATTCTGGTTGTCGAAACCCGAGCCGGGCGGCGCTGGATAATCGCCGCAAGCCGCGATGCGTTGCAGCAGGGGGTTCGTCGCGGCATGGCGCTGGCCGATGCGCGGCTTCATGTGTCCGAGGCCGACGTGATAGAGCGCCACGCCGCCGGCGAGCAGGCCAGCCTCGAACGCCTGGCCGGCTGGGCCTGGCGCTACAGCAGCCAGGTACATATCGCCTGCGCCGACGAAACAGTCGAATGCACGCGGCTGCTGATCGAAATCGGCGCCAGCCTGCGCCTGTTCGGCGGCCGTCGGGCATTGCTTTCGGCCGTGCGTCAGGATCTCGCGCGGCTCGGCTATCGCTGCCGGATGGGTGTGGGCGATACACCCCAGGCCGCCCTCGCCTTCGCCCGCGCGCCGCGCCGATGCCGCGCCCTGGAACAGCTGCCGCTGTCCTGTCTGGCGCTGGAGGCACGCACCGCGGAATCCCTGTATGCCAGCGGCCTGCGTCATGCCGGCGAATTGCTGGCACTACCGCCGGCCGCTCTGGTTCGTCGTTTTGGCCACGTCACGCTGGATTATCTTGAGCGCCTGCGTGGTCGTCGCCCCCATGCATTGGTTCTGCACCGCCTACCCGAACGCTACCGTACTCGCCACGAGCTTGTCGGCTCGGTCGAGACGACCCAGGGCCTGCTGTTCGTGCTGCGCCGGGCGCTGACCGAGCTGGCAGCATTCCTGCGGGGTGCCGATGCCGCAATCCAATCCCTGCGCCTGACGCTTATCCATGACGACGTGCCTGTGACACGGCTCACCCTGCGTCTGTCCGCGCCCACACACGAAGCCGCCCATCTGGAACAGGTGGCCAGCGACCGGCTGACACGGCTGACGCTGGCGGCGCCGGTGCTGGAGCTGGCACTGGAAAGCGATCGTCTGCGACCCTTCGAACACAGCCAGAACCGCCTCTGGCGCGACACTGCCGATTTCGGCGCGGACCACTGGCCGGCGGTGCTCGACCGCCTGCGCTCCCGGTTGGGCCACGACGCCGTGGGCTGGCTGCATGCGGTAAGCGATCACCGCCCGGAGTATGCCAGCGTCTGTCGCGATCATCCGCCGGGCGACATCGACGTCACGCCTGCCCCGCGTCCGCTCTGGCTGCTCGATACGCCGCAGCTGGTTACCGGTGCGCTGGAACTGCTCGCCGGTCCGGAACGCATCGAGACCGGCTGGTGGCATACCACCGATCTCCGGCGCGACTATTTTCGGGCGCTGGATGTACACGGCCGGCTGCTCTGGGTCTACCGCGATCTCGCAGCCGGCCGGCAAAACGATCCGCCGGTCTATTACCTGCACGGACTGTTCGGATGAGCGGCCAGTATCAAGGCGGCTATGCCGAGTTGTGTTGCGTGAGCAGCTTTTCGTTCCAGTGCGGCGCGTCGCAACCACAGGAGCTGGTCGAGCGCGCGGCCGATCTCGGCTACGACGCCATCGCGCTTACCGACGAATGCAGCCTGGCCGGCGCGGTACGCGCGCTCACCGCGGCCGAGGCCCATGACATCAAGCTGATTCTGGGCACGCGGGTCATGCTCACAAACGGCATTACGTTGCTCCTGCTGGCACGAAATCGTACAGGCTATACCCAGCTCTGCCAGCTCATCACCACCGCGCGCCGGCGCGCAGCCAAGGGCGAGTATCAGCTTACGCTTGCCGACCTGCAGGCCGTTGCTCTCGACGGTTGCTGGCTGCTGTTGTTGCCCGATTACGACAGCCGCCCCACGCCCGCGCTGCATGAAACGCTGGGCTGGCTGGCGACGTGCCATCCGCAGACCACGCGTATCGCCCTCGCCTTGCATCGACGTGCCCGCGATGCGGCCCATCTCGATACGCTCGAGCGCTTGCGCGGTCAATACGGCTTGCCACTGGTCGCGGTCGGCGATGTGCGTATGCACCGGCGCTCGCGCCGCGCCTTGCAGGATGTATTCACCGCGCTGCGTCTGGGCACCACCGTGGCCGAAGCGGGTCAAGCGTTGGCACCCAATGGGGAACGCTATCTGCGCCCGATGTCCACCCTGGAGCGTCTTTATCCGTCCGGCGCGATCGCAGCCACCCGACATATTGCCGCCGACTGCACGTTCAACCTGCGCGAGATCCGCTACGAGTACCCCGCCGAGTTGGTGCCCGAGGATGCAACGGCACTGGGTCATCTGCGCCGACTGGTGGAAGATGGCCGCAAGACGCGCTGGCCCGAGGGTGTCGGCCAGCGCGTGCGCGACCAGATCGAGCACGAATTGGCGCTGATCGCCGACAAGAACTATCCGCATTATTTCCTGACCGTGCACGACATCGTGCGCTATGCCCGCAGCCAGAATATTCTCTGCCAGGGACGTGGTTCGGCGGCCAACTCGATCGTGTGCTTCTGCCTGGGCATTACCGAGATCGATCCGAACAAGCACGACATGCTGTTCGAGCGCTTCATATCGCGTGACCGCGACGAAGCGCCGGATATCGATGTGGATTTCGAGCACGAGCGGCGCGAAGAGGTCATTCAGTACATCTATCGCAAATACGGGCGTCGACGCGCCGCACTGGCAGCAACCGTGATCCACTATCGGCCGCGCAGCGCCATGCGTGACGTCGGTCGCGCCATGGGCCTGAGTACAGACCAGATCGAAACCCTGGCCGGCGCACTCTCCCGGCGTAGCGACGATGGCAGCTTGTCCGCCCAACTTGGCGAGCGCGGGATCGACGTGCATGAGAAATTACTTGAAAAAATTCTCATACTCGTCGAAACAATAATCGGTTTTCCGCGTCATCTATCGCAACATGTCGGCGGTTTCGTGCTCTCCGAGCGACCGTTGGAAGAACTGGTGCCGGTGGAAAACGCCGCCATGGCCGAGCGCACCATCATCCAGTGGGACAAGGACGATCTGGAAGCCGTCGGCCTGATGAAGATCGATGTGCTGGCGCTCGGCATGCTGACCTGCATCCGGCGCTGTTTCGATCTGGTCGCAGGTTACAGCGGCCGGCGCTGGAGCATGGCCGAATTGCCGCCCGACGACCGCGATACCTACGCCATGATCAGCCGCGCCGACACCGTCGGCGTGTTCCAGATCGAATCGCGCGCACAGATGAGCATGCTGCCGCGCCTGAAACCCCGGAACTTTTACGACCTGGTCATCGAGGTAGCGATCGTGCGCCCCGGCCCGATTCAGGGCGGCATGGTGCACCCCTACCTCAAACGCCGTGACAACCCCGATCTTGTCCGCTACCCCAGCGACGCACTCCGGGATGTGCTCAAGCGAACGCTCGGCGTGCCGATATTCCAGGAACAGGTCATGAAAATCGCCATGGTGGCGGCCAATTTCACCCCCGGCGAAGCCGACGGTCTGCGCCGCTCCATGGCGGCCTGGAAGAAGAAAGGCGGGCTGGAACCCTGGCGCGAGCGCTTGGCGGCCGGCATGCGTGCCAACGACTACCCGACCGAATTCGCCGAACGCATCTTCGAACAGATCAAGGGGTTCGGCAGTTACGGCTTTCCCGAATCCCACGCGGCGAGCTTCGCCCTGCTCGTCTATGTCTCGAGCTGGTTGAAATGCCACGAACCGGCGGCATTCGCCGCCGCCCTGCTCAACAGCCAACCGATGGGCTTTTACGGACCCGCCCAGATTGTGGCCGACGCCCGCCGTCATGGCGTGGCCGTACGCGAAGCCGACGTCCGTTATTCCGACATGGACTGCACGCTGGAAGATGCACCCGGCATGCTCGCCGTCAATTGCCGGGCGCCTGCGTTGCGGCTCGGCCTGCGCCTGATCAAGGGGCTGGCACCGGATGCGGCTGAACGCGTGGCATCGGCTCGCCGTAGGCAGTCTTTCATTGATGTGTCCGACCTCGTCAATCGCGCCCTGCTCGACCGCAGTGCGCGTAATGCGCTCGCCCGAGCGGACGCCCTGAAAGGGCTGGCCGGTCACCGCCACAATGCCCAGTGGCATATTGCCGCGGCTCATGTGCACGACGATCTGTTTGCCGGTATTGAACCACCCGAGGAAAAGCTCGACTTGCCCCGACCGAACGAAGGCACGGACATCGTCGCCGACTACGCCAGCACCGGCCTGACCCTGCGGCGGCATCCCATGGCCTTGTTGCGGGCGCGTTTGGCACGTCAGGGCGTGCTCGACGCCCGCCGGTTCGATGAACGTGCCGACGGCCAGCCGGTACACGTTGCCGGACTGGTAACCATCCGCCAACGTCCCGGCAGTGCCAAGGGCACGACGTTCGTGACGATCGAAGACGAAATCGGGCATGTCAATGTAGTGGTGCATCGCGCGCTGATGCAGCAATATCGCACCACCGTCACCCGCGCCCGATTGTTACGCGTCATCGGCGTGATGCAACGCAAGGATACTGTCACCCATTGCGTGGCCCGTCAGCTCATCGACGACAGCGCCCTGCTCGGCGAACTCACGATCCGCTCGCGGGATTTTCATTGATGGACGTCAGATGACGCCGTCGACTGCCGCCCCATCATCTCGTATCTGCGCTTTCCTACTGAGCGTCATCCTCGAAACGTAGATGCTTCACGCTACGGCCGCGTCGACGTACGAGCTTGAGCGCTTCGATGCCGATGCGCACATGTGTCTCGACATAGTTGCCCGTGACTTTCTTGTCGCTGGCCTCTGTTTTGACACCCTCCGGAATCATCGGCTCATCGGAAACCAGCAGCAACGCACCGGCGGGAATACCGTTGGCGAAGCCCGCCGCGAAGATGGTGGCGGTTTCCATATCTACCGCCATGCAGCGTGTCCGCCGCAGATACGCCTTGAAGTCTTCGTCGTGCTCCCAGACCCGGCGGTTGGTGGTATAGACGGTACCGGTCCAGTAATCGCTATCCAGGTCGCGAATCATGGTCGAGATGCCGCGCTGGAGTTGAAACGCCGGCAGCGCCGGCACTTCCGGCGGCAGGTAGTCGTTTGATGTCCCTTCCCCGCGAATTGCTGCGATCGGCAGAATCAGATCACTGACTCTGTTCTTCTTCTTGACACTGCCACACTTGCCCAGAAACAGGGCCGCCGCGGGGTCGATTGCCGATAACAGATCCATGATGGTCGCTGCATTTGCGCTGCCCATGCCGAAATTGACCATGGTGATGCCATCGGCGGTGGCGTTGGGCATCGGCCGGTCTCGGCCCTGCACCGGCACGTCGTGCCATTCGGCAAACAGCTCGACGTAGTTATCGAAATTGGTCAGCAGTATGTGCTCACCAAAAGATCCGAGTTCGGTTCCGGTGTAACGCGGCAGCCAGTTAGCCACGATCTCCTGCTTATCCTTCATGGCTGGACTCTTGCCCAATCAAAAGGGCGTGAAAGTTCATCTCCAAAGCATGGTGACATATGGCACGAAATCAAAACTCGGCCGTCGCCGATGCAAAAGAGTGTGAACGGTGTCGGTCCAGTAGTCGCCACCCAGCACGAATCATGCTCAAGTCGTCGCGGCGGCGCTGAAGTGCCGGCAGATCGGGCACTTCGGGCGCTATACGATCGTCTGGTACTTGCCCGAATCGCGGCGATCAACCAATGGAGCCAAGGACATTTCGGTATTTTCTTGCCAAATCATTTGCTTGCGCGCGACAGGAAAAGTGGATTCTGTCCCTGCCACTTGCCGGGACTCAAGCCACTATAGCTGCGGAAGGCACGCGCGAAATTGGATGCATCGGTATAGCCCAACTCCAGGGCAATCTGGGTGATGGACAGGCGGTGCTCGCGCAATAACTCACAGGCTTTCGCATGGCAGACTTGCTTGCTCAGTGTGCGATACGACGCGCCTTCTTTCTCCAGGTAACGGTCAAGTGTGCGTGGCGAAAGGTTTAACGCGTTTGCCAGCTCAGACATGCCAGGTGGTCCGCCACTGGCCTCGCGCAGCATCATATGGACCCATTCGGCCACATTTCCCGTAGCACGGGCCTTATTCACCATATCCCTACAGCGCTGCTCAGCCAGTTCAAGCGCCGTTGGGTCGGACAATGCCGGCTGGAGAGAGGCGAGCCTTGCTGGCCACTGCATCCGAAGCCCCGGACGGGTCCGCCAGCCAAACTGGACCCGCGCCTCCCTGAATTGTTCATAGCAGGCCGCGTGCGGCGGCTGGTCCAGGGAAAAACAGATGTCGTAAGGCGGCAAGCTTGTGCCCACCAAGTCCCGCAGCTCCCAATGCACGGCCGCGCCAATCAACTCCAGGTGAAACGCCAGACTTGTGCGCGACATGGGCCAGATCGGTACCACCGTGAGCCGGAAGCTCGTGGTATCCATGGCACAACGCATCCGAAACGACGGCAGGATAAGGCTGAAAAAACGTGCGACCAGTCGGAGTGCGTAACCGACGTTCGGACTGCTGAGAATGCCGTAACTAACCGCGCTGTGGGATGTTAGCTTCAACGCCTTGGCCAGCTCCAGACCGAGATCGCCACGCCCGCTCGCCCGGGCCGCCTCATGAATCAGCGCATCTATCTGGCTGAGCGTCAGCGTGCCATCGGCGGCATTCAGCTCATCCCTTGCAATGCCTGCCTGCGACAACAATGGGTCAGGATCGACACCCAATTGTTCCAGCACCTCGCATAGACGCGCGTAATAACGCGCCGGAACCCGCTTGCCGTTGGCCATAGTGCGCTCCCCGAGAAAGCTGATTCAATTGTCGTAAAATGACTATATGTTGTCAATAAATGACCGGTTTTGTGCCTACGAACGATCCAGTATCAAAATCAAGAATGTGGGCCTTTGCCGGCCAGCGTTCGGCGTGGGTACAACTGAGACCGAATAGAGGAGACCTGTCATGAAAACATACGCACAACCCGCGGGAAATCCTGCGGGATGGACCGACGGCAAACGCATCTTCTGGCTGCTCAGCCCATTATTGCCCGCACTGGGTCTGGCATTTTTGATTCTCGGCCACATCACTTCGTCAGCGTGGCTGTTCTGGGCGCTGCCGATCTTTTTCTATGGCCTGATCCCTGTCATGGATTTGCTGATCGGGGTGGACCGCACCAATCCACCTGAATCCGCGGTGCCCAGCCTCGAGGGCGATCAATATTATCGCGGGATTGTCTACACATATATCCCCACACAGTTCGCGGTGACCATCTTCGGCGCCTGGCTGGCGGCTACACAGCCGATGGCCTGGTATGCAGTGTTCGGTTTGATCGTCAGCATGAGTATCGTCAACGGCGTAGGCATCAATACGGCGCACGAGTTGGGGCACAAGAAAGAATCCCTGGAGCGCTGGCTGGCTCGATTTACTCTCGCGCCGGTGGCGTACGGTCATTTCTTCGTGGAACATAACAAGGGCCATCATCGCCGTGTGGCGACGCCGGAAGACCCGGCCAGCTCGCGCATGGGCGAGACCTTTTATCGTTTCTTGCCGCGCACCATGATAGGCAGCCTGACTTCCGCGTGGGAGATCGAGAAGCAACGCCTGGGACGCCAGGGCAAATCCGCCTGGAGCAAAGACAACGAAAATCTCCAGGCCTGGGCCATGACTGTATTGTTTTTCGGCGGCCTGACCCTCTGGCTTGGCTGGTTTGTGCTACCTCTCCTGCTGGTGCAGGCATTTTTCGGTGCCGCGTTGCTGGAGGTGGTCAATTACCTCGAACACTACGGCCTGAAACGCAAATTCAATGAGGAGACCAGCCGCTACGAGCGTTGCACCCCCGCACACTCCTGGAACAGCAACAATGTGGTGACCAACCTGTTTCTGTACCAGCTGCAACGCCACGCCGATCACCACGCGAACCCGACACGGCGCTATCAGTCGTTGAGGCACTTCGACGAGTCTCCGCAGTTGCCTTCGGGGTATGCGTCCATGATCGTGCTGGCTTATATCCCGCCGCTTTGGTTTCGCCAGATCGATCCGTTGGTGGCCAACCATTACAATGGTGACGTCAGTCAGGCCAACCTGCACCCGCCCAAGCGAGACAAGTTGATCGCTCGGTGGCAGGACGTGGACATGGATACCGGCCACCCGAGCCGTTTCCCCGATGCGCACCTTTCGGCCGCCCCGGCGCAAACCGACTCCGCCGCCGGGCGCTATCAGTGCACCGACTGTGGTTTTGTCTATGACGAAGCCAAGGGTTGCCCGGAAGAAGGATTCGCTCCCGGCACGCGCTGGGCGGATATACCGGAGACCTGGGCCTGCCCGGACTGCGCGGTTCGCGAAAAGCCCGATTTCGAGGCACTCTGAGTCCACTTTGCCAGTACATGGTCGTTGGGCCTGTTCCGATTGTTCTCGGTACAGGCCCTTCGACGATGCCCCACCCCGCCGCGTATGCGATTGCGCTAACGGTTATGCCTATCGACATCTGATTGTGCAAACCCATCAGGTGGTGCACGACCAGACCGAGCGGTTTGATATCAGTGTGTTGTAGTCGAGTCTGGATGTCCGGGCCGCTCGAAGCGACCGGCTTTCGTTCTATTCGTTAACAACCGCCGTGTTGGCTCAATAGTTCGGCCAGATACCCGGCGTCACGACTTCCAGCAGGTGCCCGTCCGGGTCCCGGAAATACAGACTTTCCGCGCCCTTCGGCCAATGCGTGCGTCCTTCGATGGCAACACCGTGTGATCCCAGGTGCGATTCCCAGGCTTCGAGTTCGTCGGCATCGATCGCCAGCGCGATATGCTGCCGGCCGCCGCCGTCGTGGGGCGGAATCGTACCCATGTCTCCGGGCAGTTCGACGGTCTCGCTGGTCTCGCCTTCGGCGAATACGAGGAGCATGTTCCAGTCCAGCGAATAGGCCGTGAAGCGATGATCGGCCGTGTGCGCGGTCAGCCCGAGAACGGTTTCGAAGAACCCGCGGGCGCGTTCCATGTCGCGAGTATAGAGAACGGTTTCGAGTACACCCTTGAGTTCTGGCATGAAGTCGACTGGCCGTTACCAGTTTTCGCCGAATGGCCGCAGATCCAGCTCGAACGTCCAGGCCGACCGCGGTTGTTGCGTGATGTGATAGATGGATTCGGCAATGGCGTCGGGTTGCAGGAAGTCATCGTCGCCCTTGTCTGAAAGCATCTGGCGGGTGCGCGGACTGTCGATCACGCCGTCCACGATTGCGATGGCGACATGGATGCCTTCCGGACCCAGCTCACGGGCCATCGACTGCGCAAGGCTGTGCTGGGCGGCCTTGGCCGAGGCAAAGCCGGCGAAATGGGCACCACCCTTGCGGCTGGCGGTCGCGCCGGTAACCACGATATTGCCCTGCCCGGCAGCCCGCATGCCGGGCAACACGGCGCGGGCGCAATGAAACAGCCCCACGGTATTGGTGTGCCAGGCTGACTCGAAGTCCTGCAGGCTGATGTTGTCGACGGTGCCGAATACGGCCGAACCCGCGTTATAGAGCAGCGTATCGACCGGCCCCAGATCCGTTTTTATGGACTGGAACGCCGA
>Ga0206123_10000228_pt1 | contig 54856 bp, 58 predicted proteins | sample Helgoland_Spring_2_FD_160086 | JGI IMG/M metagenome (GOLD analysis project Ga0206123, IMG submission 160086) | Pelagic subsurface seawater microbial communities from Kabeltonne, Helgoland, North Sea - Helgoland_Spring_Bloom_20160316_1 | ecosystem: Environmental > Aquatic > Marine > Epipelagic ...
CATAAAAAAGTTATAACGTAATAAATTGAATTAATTTAGCAACTTGATAAATACTACTTCGATTTATACCATAAATGGGTAAATTTTTTTGCTTGGCTAACTTCTGTAATTTTTGATTAAGTTGAAGGTGTTTTTTTAATCCAATAATTAAACTCGCTTTTTTAATTTCTTTAGTGATAACAATATCAACATCTAATTTTGCTATCACTTCTTTAAGTAAATTATAAGAAAGGGAATAGACATAAATCATAAGTTTTTTTTGTTTGAAATTTTTTGAATATAAAATTTTTTTTTGATTAATTGACACCCAAGTTGTTCGAATTGAAGAATTCGGTATTTTAACTAAATGTGAATTATTAAACAATTGATTTGTTTGCATAGATTTATATTTTATAACTGTTTTTTCATTATGAGTAAACGTACGAGTTTGTGTTGTAGAAAAATTTCCTCGTAATAATAAATCAACAGATTCTTTTACATCTTCATGAATTGTCCAAAAATTTTGTTCATTAATTTCAATTACGATTTGAAAAGCTGGATACGATTTTCGTTCTAAAATACTTTTTTGAGTTTGACGACGTTTTGCTTCATCGTCACTTAGTGTTACATATTGTATACCACCAATTAGATCAGCTAATGGTGGGTTCTTAATAACATTTTCTAAACAATGGCCATGAGTTGTCCCCACTAATTGAACTCCTTTTTCTGCAATTGTCCGAGCCGCTAACGCTTCAAGCTCAGTCCCAATTTCATCAATAATAATAACCTGGGGCATGTGATTTTCTACAGCTTCAATCATTACATGGTGCTGAAGATTCGTTTGAGCAACCTGCATTCTACGTGCACGTCCAATAGCTGAATGTGGTATATCACTATCACCTGCAATTTCATTAGAAGTATCAATAATAATTACTCGTTTCTGCATTTCATCAGATAAAACACGAGCAATTTCCCGTATGATAGTAGTTTTTCCAACACCGGGTTTCCCCAAAATTAATATAGATTTTCCAGATTCAAGTAAATCTCGAGCTAGACAAATTGTCCCAAAAATTGCACGCCCTATTCTACACGTCAGTCCTATAATTAAAAATTGACGATTTCGAATACAACTAATTCTATGTAATGTACGTTCAATACCAGCTCTATTTTCATTACTAAATTTGCTTACTCGTTTTATTGTATATTCAATATCTTGCCAAGAGATTATTTTCTGAGATAGATATTCTGGACCAGTCAAAAATCGAGCTTCCGGTCTCCGACCAAGATCCATAATAATTTCTATTATTTTTTCTTTAGAATTATGTTTATTTACATGTTCTTTAATGAATAAAGGTAAATTTTCAAGAAGTTTATGTAAATCATCATCTTCAATCATAAAATAAGAATATAACTTTAATTTTTAAATTCTATTATAGTTTAGAGTACAAAAACTAAATGTCAAGGTCACTAATATGGTATATAAAGTAAATAAACTCTTATTTACTCAAATGTTATATGAAAACTAATAAATACTATAAAACCATTTTACTGCTTAGTTTAGAGTAGGTATAAAAAAGCTATAACAAATTCTAATTATATTTTTTGCCTACAAATAATTATAGGCAAACGAAGGCGCATAATAGAAGATTTTACTAGAATATTAATCCTTTGTTTATATCTTTTTAACTAAACTTTTTTAGCTATAAATTTTTGATCTGATAAAAAAAACGGATAATTTTTTTAAAACCTTATCCTGAATTCAGGATAAGGTTTTAAAAAAACTAAGTATAAACTATTTTACCAAAATCCTAATGACACAGCTTTATCAATTGGTAAAGCAGCACCAATACCAAACCAAACTGCAAAAATAAATCCAACAATAAAGACTAAACTCGCAATTGGACGACGGAATGGGTTTTGAAATTTATTTACATTTTCAATAAATGGTACGGTAATTAATCCTGCGGGTACAGCTGCCATAGCTAATACGCCTAATAACTTATTAGGTAAAATCCGTAATAAATTGAACGTAGGGAAGAAATACCATTCAGGTAAAATTTCTAATGGTGTATTAAACGGATCAGCAGGTTCACCTAATTGGGTTGGTGCCATTACACCTAAACCTATACAACAAGCAAAAGTTCCAAGAATACATACAGGGAATACATATAATAGATCATTAGGCCATGCAGGCTCTCCATAATAGTTATGGCCCATACCTTTTGCTAACTTTGCTCGTAATTTCGGATCCGATAAATCTGGTTTTTTAATTACTGACATAAATTTTCCTTTTTAAACTGTTACTATTAAATTTCATTTTTAATTAAATTATTAAAGAGGACCTGAAATGCCCTGTTTTCGGATCATTAAGAAATGTGTAAGCATTAATACTGCAGCAGCTAATGGTAACACAAATGTATGTGCACTATAGAAACGTGTTAGAGTACTTTGGCCTACACTTTCACCACCACGTAAAACCAATACTAATGGAGGACCTACTACAGGAACTGCAGCAGGAACACCTGTTACAATTTTACAAGCCCAGAATCCTACTTGATCCCATGGTAATGAATAACCCGTTACACCAAATGATACTGTAACAACGGCTAAAATCACACCCGTTACCCATGTTAATTCTCGGGGTTTTTTAAATCCACCTGTTAAATATACACGGAAAACATGTAAGACCATCATCATTACCATCATACTGGCAGACCAACGGTGTACTGAACGAATAAGCCAACCAAAATTAACACTCGTCATAATATATTCAACTGAAGCAAAAGCATCTACTACACTTGGACGATAATAAAACGTCATTGCGAATCCAGTAGCTACTTGAACTAAGAAACAAGTAAATACAATTCCACCAAAACAATAAAAAATATTTACATGTGGTGGTACATATTTACTAGATATGTCATCCGCAATTGCTTGTACTTCTAACCTTTCTTCAAACCAATCGTAAACTTTACCCATAAGAAATAATTATAAAAAATAAGACACAGTTAAGCACAAAAATCGTAATGTTTGCCCGGTACTTTTTAAAGGCGAGAGTGGGATTCGAACCCACGGAATCCGTAAAGATTCATCTGATTTCAAATCAGACGCAATCGACCAACTCTGCCATCTCGCCAAAAGATTAGTATTAAAACTAATCTTAGATATAAATTAACTTTCGTAAGTAGTAGTACCACTAAATTTAATTGAAGCAGGATTTGGATTTTTCCCAATGGAAAATCCACGACTATTTACTGATGTTCGACCTGGATTTGACTTTTCAGGAAAAACACCATCTTTGGGATGTAAGTATTGAACTTCCCCGCTTGGAAAAATACGATAAATTTTGTAATCATTTATCTTAAAAGTTCGTAGTTGTGTACCTAGCGCCAAACATTGTTCTTTTCTTGCTAAGTACAATAAATTTTCTCCACTACGCATAATAGCAGCACCGCCTGTCGGCATTTCAAAGATTTGTTCTTTTTTACCAGTCCAAGTGATAGCATATTTTTCTTCAACTTCAGCAGCACGAAGCCATCCACCTGTACTTCCTCCAAACGTAGGAAACGGTGTTTGTAAATTTAATGTCATACGTAAAACCTTATTAATCTTTAACGTTCAATATATAATTCTAATAAAAAAAATAAATTTTTTACGTTAATTTATAAAATTTTCTAGCGGAGAATGGATTTGAACCATTGACCTTCGGGTTATGAGCCCAACGAGCTACCAGACTGCTCTACTCCGCGCGTTTTTAAAACTACTTATGTATTTTAATAAATTAAATTAATTTTAACACTAGTTGTTTAAAGATCTTATATTATTATAATAATATTTTATAAAATAATAAATAAAAAGCCTTTTAACGTATAAAATTTTAAAGTATTTTTATTAATATTTTAAATTACTTTTTTAATAATTTAAGATATTAATAAGTTGGTGAATATTAATCTATTTTTGATTGACCTAAATTAATATTATCAGTTAATGATTTTAAAATTAATTTAATTGAGCGAACGGCATCATCATTTCCAGGAATTGGAATATCAATTAAATCTGGATCACAATTTGTATCTAAAATTGAAATAATTGGAATTCCTAATTTACGACATTCTTTGATCGCAGTCACTTCACGCTTTTGATCGACAATAATTGCAACATCAGGTAATCGACCCATGTCTTTAATACCATTTAAATGTTTCCGTAGTTTATCTAATTCTTTACGACGTAAAGATGCTTCTTTTTTTGGTAATAAATCGAAAACTTGGTCAGCTTCTTCTTGTTCTAATGTTTTTAAACGTTCAATACGACTTTCTAAAGTCACCCAATTTGTAAGCATTCCCCCTAACCAACGGTGATTAACATAATACGAATTACAACGTTTAGCTTCTTGAGCAATTAAAGAACTTGCTTGTCGTTTAGTTCCTACAAATAAAAAAATTTTATCTTTTTCTGCTGCTGATCTAACATACGAATTTGCTTCTTTAAGCAATTGTGCAGATTGAACTAAATCTAAAATATGAATATTATTACGCTCTGTGTAAATATATGGAAACATTTTTGGGTTCCATCTATAAGCTTTATGTCCAAAATGAACGCCAGCTTCTAATAATTGGGCTAAAGTAATATCAGCCATAAAATTTTATAACTCCCTAAATTTTTAATAAGTATTACATTATTAACATTAACAAATAATTAAGTGACTCGTCTAGTTTTTTGTCTAAACTTTTTCTGCAATTTTAATTTGAGTTTGATAATTTGGAAGAACTATTGAAGAATTACCAAAACAATTTTTATAATTTTGAGAGCCGGTTCCAGCTGGAATTAAATGTCCAATTATAATATTTTCTTTTAATCCTCGTAGCCAATCTACTCTACCTTCGATTGCTGCTTTTGTTAAAACCCGTGTTGTTTCTTGAAAACTTGCCGCTGAAATAAAACTAGGGTTATTTAAAGCTGCTTTTGTAATCCCTAATAAAAGTGGCACATAAAATGCTGTTTGTTTTTTATTTCTTATAATAATCTCATTAATATATTGAATATGATATAGATCAATTACTTCACGTGGTAATAAAGGAGTATCACCTTCATGTGTAATTAATACTTTGGTAGTCATTTGTTTAATAATAACTTCTAAATGTTTATCCGCAATTGAAACACCTTGTGATTCATAAACAGATTGAACGGAATTTAAAATTAAAGATTGAACCTTTTTAAAACTTCTGTAACTTGCTTCATAATTATTCATCAGTCGATACGAATTTATAGTATGTGTTCGATCACAAAATAAATTTTTAATTAATCCATAATAATTAAAGTAAACTTTTAATAAATTATGGGGGTTTATTTTTTCATTTTCTTTAATCGTTGTTCCTAATTTTCTAAATTCAAAACTGGCGTCAAGACTTGTTTTTCTAATCAAAAGACTCTTTTTTTGATTCGTAGAAACATTTTTACTTACTTGTTTTTTTTTACGCGCTTCTAATAATTCTTCAATTCTCGGTAAACCTTGAACAATATCACCTGTAACTTCTTTTTCAAAATTTAATAAACCGATTGTTTGTCCATTTGCGACAAATTCTCCATTTTTACAAAATACAGTATTAACTTCTTTTTCAAAGTAATCGTCAGTTATTGAATGGATCCCTATAGATTTTGAAAATGGGTATCCAAAAAACTGAACTCGCATTAAATTGGATTGTTTAAAAGAATTTTTTTTAATTTTATTTTGTATCAAATGAGAATTTTTCATAAATACAGAATAATGAGTGCGACGTTTTTTAATAAATGGGGATTTTTTTTTTAAGGATAATGCTAAAAAATTTGGATCATTTTTTGTACTATCTGTGATTACAAAATTATTAACAAAAAGGGGGATTGGAGAACTGTATAATTTTCCTTGTTTTTTAATAAACATTTTTGATAATTCAATTTTTGAACCACTAGAGATTGGTAATGCATTTCTATAATTTAATTTTTTGTTTAAAATCTTTTTTGTTAAATCAAAATAATTTAAATAAATCTGCCTACTTGTAGTAGAAATATTAGAAAAAGGTAATTGGGCTTCAGAAATTAATTTGTATTTAAGTTCTATATTATTATTAAAATCATCAACTTGACAATTTGGGAAGAAATAAGGACGTCCTCTTTGAATAGTTAAAATTTTATTATTATCAATAATAATTTTACCAATTTGATTTATATTTTTGGTATTAGTAATTAAATCATTAATCGATTTATTTTTAATTTTTTCTTTTTTAATAGTTAAACAATCATCATTTGAAATTAACAAAATTTGTTTATTGTCTTTATACTTAGATTTTAATTTTACAATTTCTAATGAATGTGGAATAACACTTTCAAAATAACCTAGTGTTGTATACGAATCAACAAACTGATTCTGTTCAACTAGAATACATGATTCAATCGGACTGTATTTTAAATGTGCTGGAAGATAATTTGGTAAATACAAATTTTCACAAATAAAAAGTTTAATTTTTGTATTTTTTGAATCAATATTAAAATGAATATCCAACTTATTTTCATTTAAATTATTAAGATTTGAATTTAATACTGTTGTAAGCAAATTAATATTTTTGGCACTTTTAATCTTTTGATTTGATTTATATAAATACTGGATATTACTTGTTAATTTAAGTGCTGATGATAAATTAGAATTTATTCTAAACAAATTTTTACTAGATTTAACACGTGGTACTTCATAAATATCTAATGGCCGTATTAATAGTTGGTCTGTAAATTTTCCAACAATTTGCTGGCATAATGAAGGTGCATTAATCTGAATATTTTCAAAAATAATTTCACCTGGATAATATATTTTATTTGCAAAATTTTTAAATTTTTTCCCTTGATAAACTAAGCCTGATTTTATTGAAATCTCTTGAATAATACTATTCCTTTGAGTAACAATTACAATCCCGGATTTTTTTGAAAATAATCCTGGTATTAATTCAAAATTTTCACAAATAAAAGTACCGTGTTCAACTAATAAAATACTTTTGTCACAATTTAATTTATAAGTTTCTTCAGATAACCAAATTATAGATCGTGAAATTATTTGTAAAGGTTTTTTATTAACTTGGTCTTTCAGAAACATAATTTTTTCCAAATCCAAATCTTTGTACTCAATGCATAGCCGACGAAAATAAGATAATATATTATTTGTATAAATCGGTTTTTGGTAAATTCTTAAATCATAATAAGGTATCCCACCAGTTTGTGTCTGAAAACTATTTGAGATTAGACTCCCAAAATGCTGGTGAAAATTATGATCAATACAAAGCTTTGAATTCTTATTTTGTAAATTAATCCAACAGCATAAGTCTTCCGAAAATAAAATAAACTTATTTTTGTTAATTTTTAATTGTTTAAGTTTTGATTGAAATAAAGTATAATTATTAGTTAATATTTGAATATTACGTTGAAATAAATTTTTTTCAGTATTTAAAAAGTTAATAAATCCTGGATATTGATTTACCAATTTTGTTCTAAAGATCGAACTATTTTTATTGATTTTATGGTCTGTATAAAAATTTAAAAACGAATTTGTTGGAGCTTGAAAAAGTTGTCCAGATAAAATCCACAAGAGTTTATTTTTATTAGCAAAATTTATTTTATTTTTTAAACGTGGCATAAAAACTTCACCTGACGTAACAGTTAAAATTGGCTTAACTTCTGTTCGGATTTGTTTTTCAGTATTCGCTAGTTCTCCAATAACTTTTCCTTTTTTTATATACTGATTATTTTTAATAAATAAAATTGTATTTGGGAGTATTTCAATATTAACTAACTTTGCTGTTTTAATTTCAGGAATAATAACTAATGAACCAGAATTTTTTGTTAATAGAACATCTTCACCACGATTTGTTCGTAGGGTTAATGTTTTCAAAATTTTCGAAAATTTAATAATACCATCCACTGAACTGGTGATTTGTTGTCGAGCTTCAGAAGTGAAAATACCACCTGTATGAAAAGTACGCATGGTTAATTGGGTACCTGGTTCACCGATAGATTGACCAGCAATAATACCAACAGCTTCTCCAATATCAACTAAATTTTCATTAGCTAAATCCCAACCGTAACATTTTTGACAAATCGATCTGTATAAACTGCACGTTAAAGGCGAACGAATATAAAATTTCTTTAATTTAAATTGTTTAAAAGTTTGTATTAAATTAGGAGTGATTTGTGTATTTGCTTGAACTAATAATTCATTAGTTAAAGGATGGTAAACTGGTTTACTTAATACTCTTCCTAATAATTCATCATAAATTTCTTTAATAACTTGGTTTTTATTTTCAAGATTAAAAATTAAACAGGAATGTGTTGTTAAACAATCTTTTTCTCTTATTATGATATCTTGCGCTACATCAATTAAACGGCGTGTTAAATATCCTGAATTGGCTGTTTTTAATGCCGTATCAACAATACCTTTTCTTGCACCATAACCAGACATTAAATAATCTGTAATTGTTAATCCTTCCCTAAAATTCTTTTTGATTGGTAATTTAAGAATTTCCCCACTTGGATCTGACATTAAACCACGCATCCCAACAAGTTGTCGTACTTGAGATAAGTTCCCACGGGCGCCGGAAAAAGCCATAATGTAAACAGAATTTAATGGATCATACTTTTTAAAATACGAAACAACTTCATCTTTTAAAGATTCACTTGTGATACTCCAAGTATCAATAATTTTTTGAAACCTTTCTACATCTGTAATCTTACCCTTTAAGCAAATTTTTTCAGTATTTAAAACGTCATTATTAGAGTTTTCAAGCATTTGGTTCTTAATAAACGGAACCTTTAAATCTTCAATACTGATTGATATACCTGCATGACTTGCATATTTAAACCCTAAATATTTTAATTCATCAGCTAACGAACAAGCTTGCATTGAATTATATCGTGTAAAACTCCATGCTAATAATTGTTTTAATTGCTTTTTACTAATAAGAGTATTTTGATATACATAATCTTTCATGAAATTTCTATTTAGTATATATCTATATTTTTAAAAAATTTTTTTAAACTATTTAACTCACCAATTTCAACGTTTTTTGAATAGTATAATTAAAAATTACTCGTCCAGTTGTTGTTTGAATGTATTGCACGAGTTTTTTTCCATTTTTATCTTTTCTAACCTGTAAATTTTCAAAATACTCGATACAACTTTCATCATTTAATACAGTTTTTTTAATTAAATTTGTTGGTTCAATATTTTGATCGATACAACGAACCCAAATTACTGTGTGTAATTCTATTTGATCTTGATAATAAGCTAAAATAACGTCATCTAAGTTAGCAAAATAATGATTCGAGCCAAGTAAGTTTTTGATATTATTTACTGTCAAATAATAGCATCCTAATACCATATCTTGACTTGGCATAATAATCGGTTCACCATTTGCAGGAGATAAAAAATTATAAGGAGCTAACATTAACATATAACATTCGGCTTGAGATTCTAATGAAAGAGGGACATGAACAGCCATTTGGTCACCATCAAAATCAGCATTAAAGGCTGAACAAACAAGCGGGTGTAATTTAATTGCTCGACCTTGGACTAATAATGGTTCAAAAGCTTGAATTCCTAGCCTATGAAGAGTAGGAGCACGATTTAAAAAAATAGGATGATTACCTAATACCTTTTCTAAAACAGGATCAATTGTAGATTCATTTTGCTGTATTAAATTTTTAGCAACTTTCATATTACTAGCTAAGCCTTGGTTGATTAACTCGCGTATAATAAAAGGTTGGAATAATTCAACCGCCATTTCATATGGTAAACCGCACTGATTCAATTTTAAACTGGGTCCAACAACAATTACTGAACGACCAGAATAATCAACCCGTTTTCCTAATAAATTCTGCCGAAACCGTCCATGTTTTCCTTTAATAATATCTGATAATGATTTTAATGGTCGATTGTTTGCACTTAAGGCAATTTTTCCACGTTTTCCATTATCAATCAAGGTATCAACAGCTTCTTGTAACATTCGTTTTTCATTCCGAATAATTAATTGGGGCGCATCAATTTCTAATAATCTAAGAAGTCGATTATTTCTTGTAATAATTCGTCTATATAATTCATTTAAATCTGACGTGGCAAATCGTCCACCTTCTAATTGGATCATTGGTCGTAAAGCTGGAGGAATTACTGGTAATATTGTAATAACCATCCAGGAAGGATTCGAACCGGTAGCTTGTAAGTTTTCTAAAATCCGAATCCGTTTAATAGATTGATCCCGTAATTTATAAATACGTTGGTATTCCCACTTTCTAAACCATTTTGAATATTCATAAATAGGGTTTTCTTTATGTAGAACTTTACTACAAATTGTTATAAATTTTCGTGTTTTTGAAATTTCGCGATTAATATTAAGCTTTTCTAATTCTTTTTTAATTAAAACTGCCCCAATTAAATAATTAGGGGTTGTCCGTAATAAATATTTTGGCGTATTTCGTCTTCGGTTTTGTGGTTTGGGTTTTGGGTATGGTTTTAACGGGTAACCTGTAAATCCAACTTCACGACTACGCCTATACTGTTGTAAATCCCAATGAAGACCATAAAATGAAATTTCATCTTCAGCAATAAAGTAAGCTAGAGAAGCTAACTTTATTCTTTTAATTCGATTATCCCGTAAATTAACTTTACCTGATTTAATTGCAAATTTTTTCTGGTATTCTTGTTGAAAAACTTTAGAAATAATCAATTTCGAAAAATAATCTTTTTGAAATAATTCTAATAAACGTTTCAAGTTTTTTTTTAATTGTTTTACTTTTAAAACCGAATTAGTTACACGCCGTTCTTTAGAATACTGATTTCGGTTAATTTTACTATATAAAATATCACGTTTAAGTTTTTGAGTATTTTGGCTATAAATCGGGTCTGAAGATAACCATGTAATAAGTCCTTTATGTTTAACAATTTTCTCTAATAGTTCTTGCATTTGAGGATTGTTAGCAAATTCTAAATTTGTGTTAATTAGAGAAAAAACGTCAGGTAAATAATATAAAAGACCAGTATCAATTCGTTTTTCACATTGTTCTACTTCTAATAGTAAGGCCATGTAATTTGGTCTGCTATTGGTATACCAAACATGAGTAACTGGATAAATTAAATTAATATGCCCCATCCGATGTCGTCTTACACGGGATTCTGTTAACTCGACACCACAACGTTCACAAATGAGCCCATCATAACGCACACGCTTATATTTACCACAAGCGCATTCTAAGCTTTTACTTGGCCCAAAAATTCTTTCACAAAATAGACCATCCATTTCTGGCTTAAAAGTTCTATAATTTATTGTTTCTGATTTTTGAACTTCCCCAATAAACTGTCCATTTGGTAATCGCCGGTGTGACCATTGTAGAATTCTAATTGGAGATGCTAATTTAATTTTTATATAATCAAATTCTTTTTCAGCTTTTACCATATTCTATTTTTAAATTAAACTTCTTAAAATGAGATCGTATTTATATTTGAAGTTGGAGGAAATGTTTTTGTCAAAGGATCATATTTTTCAATTAAATTAACTTCTGTTTCATACCTTTGACTAAGGTTAAATTGTTCAATACGGTATGTACTCATATCTAATCCAATTGATCTTAACTCTTGCAATAAAACTTTGAATGATTCCGGAATACCTGATGTAGGAATAGAATGACCTTTAACAATTGCATTTAATGTTTCATTTCTACCTTCCATATCATCCGATTTAATGGTTAATAATTCTTTTAAAGTAAATGCAGCGCCAAATCCTTCTAAGGCCCAAACCTCCATTTCACCAAACCTTTGCCCACCATGTTGAGCTTTTCCACCTAATGGCTGTTGAGTTACTAAGGAATAAGGACCTGTTGCACGAGCATGCATTTTATCATCAACCAAATGGATTAATTTTAACATGTACCCATTCCCAACAGTAATAGGATTTTCAAATTCCTGCCCAGTCCGACCATCAATTAAAACCATTTTGCCAGGAGAATAAGGGTTAAAAAGCCATGCAGCATCTCGTTCAATAGATGCTTGACGAAGTTTTTTATTAATTAGAATTCTTGAAATTTCTTGACCATACATTTCATCAAAAGGTAAAATTTTAAAACGTCGATCCAGTGTATGACCAGCTAAACCTAATAAACATTCATATAATTGGCCGACATTCATTCGGGATGGCACCCCTAATGGATTTAAAATAATATCAATTGGAGTTCCATCAGGTAAAAATGGCATATCTTGACGAGGAAGGATTCGAGAAATAATTCCTTTATTACCATGCCGACCTGCTATTTTATCTCCAACTTGTATTTTACGAATTTGTGCTATAAAAATTTGAATTTTTTCAAATTTATACGCTAATTTTGTACGTCTATTAAAAGTTAAAGTTTCAATTACACGTCCATATTCGCCCTCAGGCATTCTAAATGACGTATCTCGTACTCCTTTAGCTTTTGCTCCAAAAATCGCTCGTAATAATTTCGCTTCTGGTAATTGTTCGGAATCATCTTTTTCAATGACTTTCCCAACTAAAATATCACCAGGTTTAACGAAAGTACCAATAGAGACAATACCGTCATCATTTAAATGTTGAATCTCAGAAAAATTTAAATTAGGAATATTTTTTGTAGTTTTTTCACAAACTTCAGCGGTCTGATCAATTTCAATTTCATACCGTTCAATATGAATGGACGTAAAAATATCTTCATAAACTAAGCGTTCATTTATCAGAATTGCATCTTCAAAATTATAACCTTGCCATGGCATATAAGCTATTAAAACATTTTGCCCTAGAGCTAATTCACTTGAATTAATACCTGGACCATCACTTAACATTTGACCAGATTTAACATGTTCCCCTTTCCAAACAATAGGTCTATGATTAATACACGTTTCTTGATTTGATCGTTGATATTTTTGTAAAGGATATTTAGCTTTTTTCCCATTATCATAAATAATACTGATTTGATCAGCTGTCACAGAATTGATAATTCCCGATTCATGCGCATTAATAGTAGTGCCTGAATCAATTGCGATTTGATTTTCTAAACCGGTCCCAACAATTGGTTTTTGTGGTAATATTAATGGAACAGACTGACGTTGCATATTTGAACCCATTAAAGCTCGATTAGCATCATCATGTTCAAAGAATGGAATTAACGAAGCTGCTACTGAAACAACTTGAACAGGAGAAATAGCAATAAAATCTACTTCAAATGGAAGAACAGTAATAAAATCTTGTTTATAACGAACGGGGATTAAGTTTCTAATTAAATAATTTTGTTCGTTTGTTGCAATATCGGCAGGGGCGATTTTATATAAATCTTCAATATCAGCAGTCAAATATATGGGATTACCTGTTTTAATTACTTTACCATTTATTACTCGCCAAAATGGTGTCTCAATAAACCCTGATTTGTTAACTCTTGCACATGTAGTTAAAGAGGCAATTAATCCAACATTTTGACCTTCTGGTGTTTCGATAGGACAAATTCGTCCATAATGGCTTGGATGAATATCACGAACTGCAAAACTAATACGATCACGGTCAAATCCACCAGGTCCCAAACCACTAATACGTCTTCTATGAGTTAAAGATGATAAAGGATTGGTCTGATCCATATATTGTGAAAGTTGACTGGATCCAAAAAACTCTCGAATAGTCGCTCCAACAATATTAAAACTTGAAAGTTGGCTAGATCCTATTTTATTTGTTTGACTTCGTAATTTCCGTAATAATCTTTGAAAACCAATTCTGAATAGATTTTGTAATAACTCACCTACAGAACGAACACGCCTATTTTTTAAATGATCAATGTCATCTCCAGTCGTTTTTGAAATCGATAAAGTTATCAAAGCGTCAATAATAGCAAAAACATCTATATAAGTAATTGTTTGAATTTGACTATTCAGTTTTAAATTTAAACGATTATTAACTTTTGAACGACCAATTTTTCCTAATCGATAATAGCGGAGGTCAAAAATTCGTGAAAATTCAGAAATATTTTTATAGTAATCAGATTTTAAATCGAAACGTAATAATGGGTTACTAAGATTAGATATATTTGTTATTAAAGGTTTATTAAAATAAAAGAAATCTGCATGATTTAGGTTTTGGCAAATTTCTAAATCGGTTAGGCCCATTTCTTTTAATAAATGAATAATAGGTTTTTGTGTAAATTTATCTAGCTGAATAACAACCTCATCTTCTTGATTTTTAATTGGATATTTATATTTATTTATCTCAGTATTTTTTTGAAACCCGAACCTGACCCATGATCCAGATTCAGGTATTAAAATTGCTGTATATAAATCTTTAGCATTATATTTATCTTTATAAATATCATTTATTTGATGACACTCTTTATATTGAATAATTTCAGAACGCGATTTTAAATAATTCAAACGCCGTTTATTTTCATTTATCTCATACTGATATTCAACGGAGTTAATACTTAAATTTTTCTCATCTATATCACGAATTTGAGAACTGTTTAAATTAAACCCAGAGTTTTTGGATCCCCAAGAATTATCTATTTCTTTATATTTTTTCTTTTTTTGTTTATATTTTAAAACTTCTTTTAACGTTTTTGTAAAATAAAAAATTGGTTTTAATTTAGTTTCTTTTACATCGTGAATTATTCTAGTTAATTTTTGATTAGTTAAAACTGGATTTTTTTGTAATAATTTTAGTTGGTTAATTTGTTTTAATTTAGTTTCTTTTTCTACCAAAATTAAAAAAAAGTTATCTTTAAAATTGGGAAACATAACCTTTTCATAATATTTAAGTACAGTTTCGATTTCATCAGGTTTTTTTAAATCAATTATGGAAGAATCAAGATCTAAATATGTTTTATTTAAGATTTTAAACCAATTTTTTTTTATATGATGAAGATTATTTTCTGAAATACGATTTAAAAGTACATGTTTGATTAAAGATTTTAATGCGTAATTCCATGTTGTTATAAGAGCATTAGTTTTGTGAGATTGAAGATGGTTTAATTTTTTAAAGTAATGTTTTTTTAAATTAAGCCAATGTAAAAAAATTTTAATACGTTTAAATTTTTGATTAATAGGAGCTGTTTTTAAAATAATTTGGTAAATTTTTAAAGATTGTAAAAAATATAAATAAAATTCTTTTTCATTTTTTGTTAATTCGGTAAATGAGTATTGAGATAAACTTTGATTATATAGATTAGGGAGAAATGTTAAAATTTGCTCAGATACAAAAGGTTCACCTAGTGGAATAAAATCTTTTAATTTATTAATATCAGTTTGTAGTTTTCGCTTAATTATTTTCCGCTTTTTTTGGTTTTTATTTTTTTCAAAATAAATTCCAGGACTACGTATAATTTGGCTTACGATAACACGTTCACACCCATTAATAATAAAAGTAGCAGACGTTGTCATTAAGGGTAAATTTATAATTGGAAACTGGCTGTGATAACGGATACTATTTAATTTTTTATTTCGAACTTCTAAAGGAATTACTAATTGTGCTGCGTAATTAGCGGTATATTTTTTTGCTCGTGTAATATTGTAAATTGGTTTTACTAAACTATATTCATGGCCAAATAAAATATATTCGGTATTATAACTAAAATCATGAATTCGAGAAAACATCGATAACTCTTCGTTTAAACCTTGAGTAATAAACCAACAAAAACTAACTCTCTGCATTTCAATGAAATCTGGAAGAGCTGTTATATAGTTCATAGATTGTTTCATAATCTTTGTTAACAATTATTTTTAAAATTTTAGAAAATTAATTCAAAATTAGATTAAATAAATTTTGAATTAATTTTAAATAAAATTATGATTAAATATTTTTAAATTTAAGTGCTAATTTTGATTTTTTGCGAGCTGCCATATTTTTATGAAAAATATTCTTTTTAGAAGCTTTATCGATTAAGCTATAAATAGAATTTAAAATATTTTGAACTTTTTCTTTATTTTCTGGTGTTGGAGAAGTTTTGTAAATTTCTAAATTTCCCAAAAACGTTTTTATCAAAGTTTTTACTGATGTTTTATAAAATTTATTTTCTAAACGATTTCTTTCATTAATCGTAATGCGTTTTTTTGCCGATTTGTTATTAGCCATAAATCCTTTAAATTTTTAATTAAATATTTGTATTAATTAAAATATAATATATTGAGAATAAAATTGGAAGTTTTAATAATTAAAAAATTTTGGGAACAAAATTTAATGTAAAACCTTGATAAGATCAAATTTTTAAGGTATTGTAAGATTAACATAAATAGTATAAAAATAAATTAACCTTCTTAGAAAGCTATATGGCAAAAAATAAAGGGACACGAATTCTAATTACTTTAGAATGTACAGAATGTCGTTCAAATGTAAATAAACGTTCAGCAGGTGTTTCACGTTATACAACACAAAAAAATCGACGAAACAATCCTGAAAGAATTGAACTTAAAAAATACTGCCGACACTGTAATAAACCTACTGTACATAAAGAAATTAAATAAATTATGATAGCACAAAAACAAAAATTATCACTAATTAGTATTAACCAAAAAATAGATTATAAAGATATTGACTTATTAAAATTATTTATAACTGAGCAGGGTAAAATATTACCACGCCGAGCTACAGGTGTTAGTGTTCAGCAACAACGACAAATTGCTAAAGCAATCAAACGGGCACGAGTTTTATCTTTATTACCATTTGTAGCACAAAATTCTATTTAAAATATTTTAATATTTTAAATAGAAAAAATAAAACTTATTTTTGACCTAGTAACAATTTTTTAATATTTTATCTTAATCGAAATACTGTAAGGAAATGAAGAAATAATTATAAAACGTTTTTATTTACGTAAAATATATTCGAAAATAGTATATAATCATAACTTGAAAACTCATACTTACTAAATAGATCGAAATGGACTATTTTTTATTTTTTATGAGAGTTTCATAGATTTTCGTCTCCCAAAAGGAGAAAGTCAATGGCAATAAGCTCAACGGAGCGTCGAGCAAAAAATGTACAAATTTTTGTAGAAAAAGACGCTGTGGAAACTAGTTTCGAAAAATGGGCTCAACCTGGGCATTTTTCACGAACTTTAGCTAAAGGTCCAAAAACAACGACTTGGATTTGGAACTTACATGCTGATGCGCATGATTTTGATAGTCAAACAAGTTCATTAGAAGAAGTTTCTCGAAAAATTTTTAGTGCACATTTTGGCCAATTAGCAATAATTTTCTTATGGATTAGTGGTATGCATTTTCATGGTGCTTACTTCTCTAATTATTCTGCTTGGTTAGCTGACCCTATTAAAATTAAACAAAGTTCACAAGTTGTTTGGCCAATTGTAGGTCAAGAAATTTTAAACGCAGATGTTGGAGGTAACTTCCAAGGTGTACAAACTACATCAGGTTGGTTCCAAATGTGGCGTGCAGAAGGCATTACAAGTGAAGTTGAATTATATTGGATTGCAATTGGTGGATTAATAATGTCAGCATTAATGTTATTCGCTGGTTGGTTCCATTACCATAAAGCAGCTCCAAAATTAGAATGGTTCCAAAATGCTGAATCAATGATGAATCACCATTTAGCTGGTTTACTTGGGTTAGGTTGTTTATCTTGGTCTGGTCACCAAATTCATATCGCATTACCAATTAACAAATTGTTAGATGCGGGCGTTTCACCTCAAGAAATTCCATTACCTCATGAATTTTTAATAAACCGTGATTTAATGGCTCAATTATATCCTAGTTTTAGTAAAGGTTTAGCACCTTTCTTCAGTGGACAATGGGGTGAGTATTCAGATTTCTTAACATTTAAAGGTGGGTTAAATCCTATAACTGGTGGATTATGGTTAAGTGATATTGCACATCACCATTTAGCGTTATCTGTATTATTTATCATTGCTGGCCATATGTACCGTACAAATTGGGGTATTGGTCACAGTATGAAAGAAATTTTAGAAGCTCATAAAGGGCCTTTTACTGGTGAAGGCCATAAAGGCTTATATGAAATCTTAACTACGTCATGGCATGCTCAATTAGCTATCAATTTAGCGATGATGGGTTCGTTAAGCATTATTGTTGCACATCATATGTATGCAATGCCACCTTATCCTTATATTGCTACAGATTATGCTACACAACTATCGTTATTTACACACCATATGTGGATTGGTGGATTTTGTGTTGTAGGTGGTGCAGCTCATGGTGCAATTTTTATGGTACGTGATTATACTCCTGCAAATAATTATAATAATTTATTAGATCGTGTATTAAGACACCGTGATTCAATTATTTCACATCTAAATTGGGTTTGTATTTTCTTAGGTTGTCACGCTTTTGGATTTTATATTCATAACGATACAATGCGAGCTTTAGGTCGTCCCCAAGATATGTTTTCAGATAAAGCAATTCAATTACAACCTATATTTGCACAATGGATTCAAAATATTCATTTACTAGCACCTGGAACAACTGCTCCGAATGCATTAGCAACAACAAGCTATGCTTTTGGTGGTGATGTTGTAGAAGTTGGTGGTAAAATTGCCATGATGCCAATTAAATTAGGTACTGCTGATTTTATGGTACACCACATTCACGCTTTTACAATTCATGTAACAGTATTAATTTTATTAAAAGGTGTATTATACGCGCGTAGTTCAAAACTAATTCCAGATAAAGCTAACTTAGGATTCCGTTTCCCTTGTGATGGACCTGGTCGTGGTGGTACTTGTCAAAGTTCTAGTTGGGATCATGTTTTCTTAGGGTTATTCTGGATGTATAATTCAATTTCAGTAGTAATTTTCCACTTCAGTTGGAAAATGCAATCAGATGTATGGGGAACAGTAACACCAGATGGGAGTATTTCTCATATTACGGGTGGGAATTTTGCACAAAGTTCTATTACAATTAATGGTTGGTTACGTGATTTCTTATGGTCACAAGCTTCACAAGTAATTCAATCTTATGGTTCAGCCTCTTCTGCATATGGTTTAATTTTCTTGGGTGCACACTTTATTTGGGCATTTAGTTTAATGTTCTTATTTAGTGGACGTGGTTATTGGCAAGAACTTATTGAATCAATTGTATGGGCACATAACAAATTGAATTTTGCTCCAGCTATTCAACCGCGGGCCCTAAGTATTACGCAAGGTCGAGCTGTTGGTTTAGCTCACTATTTATTAGGTGGTATTGGTACAACGTGGGCATTCTTCTTAGCTCGTTCAATTTCAATTACTTAACGTTAAACATTTTAATAACAAAAAAGTTCTAGAAAATTTTTAAACTATTTTGAACTTTTGAAGTAAACAAATTACTTTTCTATTTACAACTATAAATTTTATAAAAAGGTATCTGAAGATTATGGCAACTAAATTTCCAAAGTTTAGCCAAGCCCTTGCACAAGATCCAGCAACTCGCCGAATTTGGTATGGTATAGCTACCGCTCATGATTTAGAAGCGCATGATGGTATGACAGAAGAAAATTTATATCAAAAAATCTTCGCTTCGCATTTTGGCCATTTAGCTATTATTTTCCTTTGGACTGCTGGAAATTTATTCCATGTAGCGTGGCAAGGGAACTTTGAACAATGGGTACAAAAACCATTAAAAGTAAAACCAATCGCTCATTCGATTTGGGATCCACATTTTGGTGAATCTGCATTAAAAGCATTTAGTAAAGGGAATACATATCCTGTAAATATTGCTTTTTCAGGGGTATATCAATGGTGGTATACAATTGGTTTTAGAACAAACCAAGAACTCTATGCAGGTTCGATTGGTTTATTAATTTTATCTTGTGTTTTATTATTTGCTGGTTGGTTACATTTACAACCAAAATTCCGACCAAGCTTATCTTGGTTTAAAAATAATGAATCACGTTTAAATCATCATTTATCAGGCTTGTTAGGTGTAAGTTCATTAGCTTGGACGGGTCATATTATTCACGTAGCAATTCCGGCTTCACGTGGAGTACATGTTGGTTGGGATAATTTTTTAACGACACCACCACACCCAGCCGGCTTAACACCATTCTTTACAGGTAATTGGACGGTATACGCTCAAAACCCTGATAGTGCAAGTCATATTTATGGAACAAGTGAAGGCGCTGGTACTGCTATTCTAACGTTTTTAGGTGGTTTCCACCCACAAACACAATCATTATGGTTAAGTGATATAGCTCACCACCAATTAGCAATTGCTGTAGTATTTATTATTGCTGGACATATGTACAGAACTAACTTTGGTATTGGACACAATATGAAAGAAATTCTTGATGCACACCGTCCTCCTGGTGGTCGATTAGGCGCTGGTCATGTTGGTTTATTTGAAACCATTACAAATTCTCTACATATGCAATTAGGTTTAGCATTAGCATCATTAGGTGTAGCAACGTCATTAACTGCTCAACATATGTATGCATTAACACCATATGCTTATTTATCAAGAGATTTTACTACTGAAGCGGCTTTATATACTCATCATCAATATATTGCCGGGTTTTTAATGGTTGGTGCTTTTGCACATGGAGCAATTTTCTTTGTTCGAGATTATGATCCAGAATTAAATAAAAATAATGTTTTAGCTCGAATGCTTGAACACAAAGAAGCTATTATTTCACATTTAAGTTGGGCTTCTTTATTTTTAGGTTTCCATACATTAGGTTTATATATTCATAATGATACGGTGGTTGCATTTGGACAACCGGAAAAACAAATTTTATTTGAACCGTTATTTGCAGAGTATATTCAAGCAGCATCAGGGAAAGCAGTATATCAATTTAATGTTTTATTATCATCTTCAACAAGTCCAGCAACTGTTGCAGGTAATCAAGTTTGGTTGCCAGGTTGGTTAGATGCAATTAATAATAACAAAAATGATTTATTCTTAAAAATCGGTCCTGGTGATTTCCTAGTGCATCACGCAATTGCATTAGGTCTACATGTAACAACATTAATTCTTGTAAAAGGTGCTTTAGACGCACGTGGATCAAAATTAATGCCGGATAAGAAAGATTTTGGGTATAGTTTCCCTTGTGATGGACCTGGCCGTGGTGGTACATGTGATATTTCAGCTTGGGATGCTTTTTATTTAGCAATGTTCTGGATGTTAAATACAATTGGTTGGGTAACATTCTATTGGCATTGGAAACACATGACAATTTGGGGTGGAAACCCTGGTCAATTTGATGAATCATCAAATTATATTATGGGTTGGTTACGTGATTATTTATGGCTAAATTCATCTCCACTAATCAATGGGTATAACCCATTTGGTATGAATAATCTATCTGTATGGTCATGGATGTTCTTGTTTGGACATTTAATTTGGGCTACAGGTTTTATGTTCTTAATTTCATGGCGTGGTTATTGGCAAGAATTAATTGAAACATTAGTATGGGCCCATGAACGTACACCGCTTGCTAATTTAATTCGTTGGCGTGATAAACCAGTTGCTTTATCTATTGTTCAAGCACGTTTAGTTGGTTTAGTCCATTTCTCAGTAGGTTATATATTAACATATGCGGCTTTCGTTATTGCCTCAACTTCTGGTAAATATGGATAATGAGAATTATATAATTCTAAAGATTTAAAAAAAAAGTGAATAACAGAAATATTTTGTTATTCACTTCTTTTTAAATTACCGTAATATTAATTTTTAATTATTTTCAGTTTAGAATAGTATTGACAATTTATATAAATATTAGTTAGTATAATCATAAAAATGAATAAGTATGCTGTATATGTATTTTTATTGCTGGTGTAGCTCAATGGTAGAGCAACGGATTTGTAATCCGTAGGTTGGGGGTTCAAATCCCTTCACCAGCTTTAATTCTGTAGATGTGTCCAAAAAATAAAAATATCAAGTATAATTGGTTTAGAAATTGTTAGAGACGAAAATCAAAAAACACTAAAATTTTTATTTTTAATATTTAGGATAGGATTTATGGGAAACTTTATTGATAAAACTTTTACTGTAATAGCTGATATATTGTTAAAAGTGTTACCTGCTAGTAAACAAGAAAAACAAGCTTTTTCTTATTACAGGACTGGGATGGCTGCTCAATCTGAAGGGAAATATGCAGAGGCATTAGAGAATTATTATGAAGCATTACAGGTAGAAGAAGATCCCTATGACCGAAGTTATACTTTATATAACATTGGGTTAATTTATGGAAACATAGGTAATAATTCACAAGCTTTAGAATACTATCATCAGGCCTTAGAACTGAATTCAAATTTACCACAAGCATTAAATAATATTGCAGTAATTTATCATTCATCAGGACTAAATACTTTAACAATGGTAAATGAAGATGTCGATGATATGCAACGAGCGGAATATAGAGCCTTAGCAACAGAATTTTTTGACAAAGCTGGAGAATATTGGCGTCAAGCTCTTAAATTAGCACCAGATAATTACCCAGGTGCACGGAATTGGTTGAAAGTAAGTGGAAGATTATTTGATGATGAATAAAAGTCTTTTGAGAATCACAAGTATTAATATGAATATATTTTATTCAAGAATTATGAATCTTTTGTTGTACAATAGTACATAGTTAATTAGTTTTAAATTTGTTATTATTTCGAATAATAAGTTAAATTCTGAAAGTATATTTATTCTTAAATATTTAAATATGTTAAGTCAAAATGGTAGAAACTTCTATAAATAAAGGTTACGTTACACAAATCATTGGTCCTGTATTAGATATTTCTTTTCCAGATGGAAATTTACCGCCTATTTATAGTGCGATTAAAATTGAAACAAGTGATGGAATTGGTAATATTGTTGAAGTACAACAATTATTAGGTGATAACAAAGTACGTGCTGTATCAATGCGTTCAACAGATGGTTTACAACGTGGTGTTGAAGCATTAGACTTAGGTAAACCAATTAGTGTTCCAGTAGGTACAACAACATTAGGGCGAATTTTCAACGTTATTGGTGAACCTGTAGATGAGCAAGGTGATGTTTCATATGATGAAACTTTACCAATTCACCGTGATGCACCGGCCTTTACTGAATTGGAAACAAAACCTTCAATTTTTGAAACTGGTATAAAAGTTGTAGACTTATTAGCGCCTTATCGTCGTGGTGGTAAAATTGGTTTATTTGGTGGTGCAGGTGTAGGGAAAACTGTATTAATTATGGAATTAATTAATAACATTGCAAAAGCGCACGGTGGTGTATCAGTATTCGGTGGTGTTGGAGAACGTACACGTGAAGGAAATGATTTATACGAAGAAATGAAAGAATCAGGTGTAATTAACGAAAGTAATTTTGCAGATTCAAAAGTAGCATTAGTATATGGTCAAATGAATGAACCTCCAGGAGCGCGTATGCGTGTAGGTTTAACAGCTTTAACAATGGCTGAATATTTCCGTGACGTTAATAAACAAGATGTATTATTATTTATCGATAATATTTTCCGTTTCACACAAGCCGGTTCGGAAGTATCTGCTTTATTAGGTCGTATGCCATCCGCTGTAGGTTACCAACCAACTTTAGCTACTGAAATGGGTGCACTACAAGAACGTATTACCTCAACAACACAAGGTTCAATCACGTCGATTCAAGCGGTATATGTACCAGCAGATGATTTAACTGATCCAGCTCCCGCTACTACATTTGCTCATTTAGATGCAACAACAGTGTTATCACGTAATTTAGCAGCAAAAGGTATTTATCCTGCGGTAGATCCTTTAGATTCAACATCAACAATGTTACAACCTGGAATTGTTAGTGAAGAACACTATGCAATTGCAGAAAGTGTAAAAGAAACATTACAGCGTTACAAAGAATTACAAGATATTATTGCTATTTTAGGTATCGATGAATTATCAGAAGAAGATCGACTAACAGTTGCTCGTGCACGTAAAGTAGAACGATTCTTATCACAACCATTCTTTGTTGCTGAAATTTTCACAGGTTCACCTGGTAAATATGTAAGTTTAGAACAAACGATCAAAGGCTTTACTATGGTTTTAAAAGGTGAATTAGATGATTTACCAGAACAAGCGTTTTATCTTGTAGGGAATATTGACGAAGCGATTGCAAAAGCAGAAACTCTAAAATAAAGGAGTACTAATATATGGTTCTAAATATTCGCGTTCTTACTCCGGACAGAGTAATTTGTTCGACAACAGCTGATGAAGTTGTTTTACCAGGATTAACTGGTCAAGTCGGTGTATTAGAAGGTCATGCCGCTCTAATTACAGCTTTAGATACAGGGTTGCTTCGAATTAAGTTAGATGAAAAGTGGACTCCAATTATTTTATGTGGTGGACTTGCAGAAATTGATCAAAATCGTGTTACTGTTTTAGTTAATGATGTAGAAGAACTTGTTTCTATAGAATTAAATGAAGCTACAAAAGAATTAGAAAAAGCTACATTAGCTGTTGAAAATGCAGACACAAGTAAAGCAAGACTGGATGCTGCAAATGATTTAAAAAAAGCAACAGCCCGTGTCGAAGCGATTAATTATTTATCTTAATACGCTATAAAACTAAATTTAATTAAATTTAGTTTTATAAAGCAATAAAAGTTATATATAGATTTTGATTTACTTAAACCTATGAATTATTTTAATTCATAGGAGAAATTATTAAAGATGCAAAATTCAACTATATGATAACAAATTCAGACTTTAACTTCAAAAAAAATGAAACTGTAACATTAGAACTTCCATTCTCGGAACATATAGAAGAATTAAGACAAAGGATTTTTCATATATTTTGGATAATTTTATTGTTAACTATTATCGCTTTTTTTGACGTTAAATTTTTAGTTAAAATCTTAGAACTACCAGTTAATAATGTAAAATTTTTTCAATCATCACCGAGTGAATATTTTGGTTCAACGGTAAAAATTTCTTTTTATACGGGCTTACTTTTTGGAAGTCCGTTTGGAATAGGACAACTTATTTTATTTTTACTGCCAGGATTAACTAAGAAGGAAACAAAAATTATTTTACCATTATTATTAAGTTCTTTATGTCTCTTTGGGTTGGGACTATTATTTTCATATTACGCTTTAATTCCAGCAGCTTTAAATTTTTTCCTAAGCTATAGTGATGAAGTGATTGAACCATTTTGGTCATTTGATCAATATTTTGAATTTATTTTAGTATTATTTTATAGTACAGGATTTGCTTTTCAAATTCCAGTTATTCAGATCTTATTAGGATTATTAAATATTGTATCAGTGAAACAAATGTTAGCTTCTTGGCGATACGTTATTTTAGTTTCAACAATTATTGGAGCAGTTTTAACGCCTTCAACTGATCCCCTAACACAATTATTGTTATCATCAGCAATATTATTATTATATTTTTCAGGAGTAGGTATCCTGCTATTAATAAAAAATTAATTTACATATATATACTTAAAAAGTATTGAATTCATGGCAACAAACAAGTTTTTTAAAAGTCTTTTATTTACTTTAACTATTGCTATAAGTTTATTTGGTTTGCGTGTTGAGAATTCGTCAGCATATCCAGTATTCGCTCAACAAGGGTATTCAAACCCACGTGCAGCAAATGGAAAATTAGCTTGTGCTAATTGTCATTTAAACCAAAAAGCGATAGAAGTTGAAGCACCTCAAGCAGTACTTCCAAATACTGTATTTGAAGTAGAAGTTAAAGTACCTTATGATGTTACACGTCAACAAATAGGGGCAAATGGGAAAAAAGCAGATTTAAATGTAGGTGGGATTGTTATTTTACCAAAGGGTTTTAAATTAGCTGCTAAAAATCAAATTTCTCCAGAAATTAAAGCAAAGAATAAAGGTGTTTTTATTTCTCCATACAGTACAGAATTTGATAATATTTTAGTTGTAGGACCTATTCTTGGAAAAACTCATCAAGAATTGATTTTCCCAGTAGTAGCTCCTGATCCTGAAAAAAGTTCAGATGTTAAATATTTAACATACCCATTATATGCAGGTGGTAACCGAGGTCGAGGCCAGGTATATCCAACAGGTGAAAAAAGTAATATAAATAGTTTTGGCGCTATTCAAGCGGGACAAATCTCTGAAATTAGTACATCAGAAAAAGGTGAATCTAATATTACAATTATTAGTTCGGATGGAACAAAAACATCTCAAATTATTCCAGCTGGTTTACAATTGACAGTAAAACAAGGTGATGTAATTAAAGTAGATCAACCATTAAATATTGATCCAAATGTAGGTGGTTTTGGTCAAGAAGAAACGGAAATCGTTTTACAAAAATCATCGCGAATTATTGGATATTTAGCTTTTTGTTTTAGTGTTTTAGTAACACAAGTTTTATTAATTTTAAAGAAAAAACAATTTGAAAAAGTTCAAGCCGCTGAACTTAATTTCTAAAATAAAAAGGAATGACACAATATTGCCGTCATTCCTTTTTATTTTAATAAAAATTAAATTAGAATAAAGCTTCTTCTTCGTGAACAGCAATTACACAATCAGATTGTGGGATTGTAACACAAGTTAAAACAAAACCATTGTCTATTTGGTCATCATCTAAGAATGATTGTTCAGATTGATCAATTTCACCCGATATTACTTTACCTGCACATGTAGAACAAGCACCTGCTCGACAAGAATAAGGTAAATCTAAACCGTTCACTTCTGCTAAATCTAATACATTTGCTACCTCATCACTCGCTTCAAAATCGAAAGTCGGTTCCCCGAAGTCTGGATCTTCTTCGTGCGTGAATGTTACCTTATATGCCATAATATAATCCCTTTATTAATAATAATTGTAAAGTAAACATTGAAAAATTATTATTGTTCTTACCTTACTATGTTATAGTATACTACGGAAAAGAATAATATAGAAATTTTTTTAATTTTATTTAAAAGACTGTTTTAAACGACTTGCTTTTCCTCTTAAATTACGTAAATAATATAATTTTGATCTACGAACTTTTGATGAGCGTAACACTTCGATAGAATCTAACTTTGGTGAATGAATTAAAAAGATCCGTTCAACTCCAATACCTTGTAATACTTTACGAACCGTAATAGTTGTATTGATTGAACTATTTTTTTTAGCAATAACTGTCCCTTCGTAAAATTGGACACGTTCTTTATTTCCTTCAATAATTTTAACACCAATTTTAATATTGTCGCCAATTCTAATATTTGGAAGATCAGTTTTTAAAAAACTATTTTCTAACTTACTAACAGTTTGTTGACTATTTAATTTAACCATAAACCTTTTGTATTTAAATATTCTACTATTTTATTATTAACAATAATACAATTATATTGTTAAAAAAACAATATTAAAAACTATTCAAATGCATCCGACTGGGTTCGAACCAGTGATGTTCCATAGGAAAACGGATTATGAGTCCGGTGCCTTCAACCACTCGGCCACGAATGCAGATAGGGAGCTGATGGGAATCGAACCCACGTCCATTTAAATCTTATTAAAGTACTCATTCACAGGTTTAGTTCAAAAAATAAAATTGAACAAATTATAAAATATATATTCTAAACTATAAAAAACAAAAAAGCTAGTTATAGTGAACAAAGAGATTTAACAAAATAGATTAAATTGCAAAACTTAAAGAGTTATTTACTGCTTTACGTTTGAACGAAATTATATTATTAGCATTTATTGTAAAGTTGTATGTTTTTACGAAGAATAGCAACTTCGACCTGCATCACACTTTACTTAATTTTTAAATGTCAAAACCAAGTCAGCCCCAAGTTAACTTTTTACTCAAAAATTTAAAAATAAATAAGCATGAAGGGAATCGAACCCCCGACTTTCAGAATCGGAATCTGATGCTCTATCCACTGAGCTACATGCTTTTGTGGATTCTTATTATTAAAATTATTTTCAAATAAACATTATAAGATTTGATTTCAATATATGATGATAACATCAAAAATCGAAATATGGCAAGAATTAAAATTTTTTAAATTCAAGTATTATTATAATAATACTTGAATTTAAAGCTAGAAAAATTACGCTAAATAGCTTAGTAATAAATTTTACCACCACCCCATTTTTCTGTAAGGATTTTTGGTGATAACATAATGTGACCAGCAATTGAATATAAATCTTCATCCGTTAACGATCGCATACGAGGATAAATATCTGCACTCTTAATACTTGGATGAACCTCTGCAATTGACTCTAAACCATCATACGTCGTTGGGTTTTTAACATAATCCACTAACGCATTAATGTTATCACGCCGTGGTGTCGCTAAACTTAACGCTTCTGGATCTAATCCAACATTGGGGTTTGTTTTTGTAATCCCACCAACGTGACATGCACCACATGTAGCATTAAATAAACGTTTACCACGTTTTACTTGTTCTGGACTTAATACGGTTGTATTTCCAGCCGAATCTATTGTTACAGTTCGTGTAGCTTCATCTAAATCAATAGCAGATGCTGTTGTAACAAAAACATTAAAAATACATAATAAAACTAAAGCACAAAGTTTAGAATATTTTTTAAACATAATTTAAAAATGTTATTTATAAAACTGAAACCGAGAAAATAAAAGATTTTAATCATTTTTTTTCTTCAGTTTTGCCATATTTGCAAGCAGGCCACGTAATCGGATATTTTCCCAACCAGCAACTAAAAGTGATACGATAATTAATACTTGACTAAATAATAAAATCGGATCTAATCGCCAACCATGAACCATTAAAATACAACTATAAACTATACCAATAGTTGCAAAAAAGATATCTTCATCTCTTGCAACTTCTGGTTTAACTATTCGAAGAAAATACAAAAGTACTACTCCAAACCCTAAAATCAAACCTAATATTATATTAGGACCAAAACCAATGTTTATCATAAGTAATTACTAATAGATTTTAATTAACTATAAACAATTTATTTATAATTCTAATTAGTAACGTGTTACACGATCACTTTTACTAATAATAACTAAAGCACCTGCAATTGCAGCAACTACTACGCCACCTGCCACTAAACTAGATAGAAAATTTGATAATGAAGCTGTCATTTCTAATTCCGTTTTTTTAATTAAAAATAGTAAGATTGACTACGTTATTAATTGTATCAGCTTTTAAGAAAAAAACATAATTAATATTTTTGTCTTAAATAATTATAACTTTTTGAGTTATAACTGAAGTAGTTTAAAATAAAAAATTTTACTAATACTATTCTCTTCTAAAGTTGTTCGGCTAAAAAATTAAAGAGATAGGTATAGCATTAATACAAATTTTGCATTTCAATTTTTGCTGCTATCTTACGATTCTGACATAATAAATTGTTTTCAAATTCTATTAAAAACCATACCCATTTATCATTATACTAAATTTCAACTAAATAATCAACTATTAAATTTTTAATAAATCTATTGTCATTTTAGGATATTTTCAGTATAATAATACATAAGCCCGGATAGCTCAGTTGGTAGAGCAGTGGATTGAAGATCCTCGTGTCACCAGTTCGAATCTGGTTCTGGGCATTTATTATTCATTTGAGAACTTTGTAAATTTTGGGTCAAATTTTAATTGGACTGTACCTACTGGTCCGTTTCTATGCTTAGCAATTATTAATTCGACATCATCTTTTTCATTATTTTGTATTATTTTAGGATTATAATAATGATCACGGTATAACATTAAAACTATATCAGCATCTTGTTCTATAGATCCACTCTCACGTAAATCTGATAAAAGTGGTCGTTTATTTGTTCGATTTTCAACGTTTCGACTTAATTGTGATAAAGCTATAACTGGTACTTGGAATTCTCGAGCAATATTTTTTAACGAACGTGTTATTTGTGATAATTCTTGAACACGATTATCTATTTTAAATTTTGAATTTTGTAATAATTGTAAATAATCAATAATAATTAAACCAATTTGGTTTTGTTCAAAAACAACTTTTTTTATTTTTGATTTAATGTTAGAAACTGAAGGATTGGGTGTATCATCAATAAAAAAAGGTAAAGTAGATAAATTTTTAATTGTTTTATTTAATTGTAACCAATCCTTTTCATATAAATTACCTGTTTTTAAACTTCTATTTGTTATATTTGTTTCATTTGTTAATAACCTATATGCTAATTGTTCTTTTGACATTTCTAAACTAAAAAATAAAATAGGTAAATGTAAATTTTTAATTATGTTTAATCCAATATTTAGTGCTAAGGCTGTTTTACCCATAGAAGGACGTCCAGCTATAACAATTAACTCAGATTTTTGGAATCCTTGTGTAAATGAATCTAAATCATAAAATCCTGAAGATAGACCTGACAAAGTTGGCTTAATTGATTTTTGTTTCAATTCTAAATAAATATTTGAAAATAATTCAGCACTGCTCGATAAATCTTCTATTTTAAAATTATTTGTTAACTCATACAGTTCTAATTCAAAATTATTTAAAATTGTTTCTAAAGCTAAATTGGTAATATAAGCCGAATTAATTATCTTATAACCTAATTTAATTAATGATCGACGCAAAAATTTATCATTTAGTAAGCCAATATACTCTTCTAAGTAAATTAAATTCGGAACTTGGTTAAGCAAATCAATTATCACTTCTACCCCCCCAACCTTTTCTAAAAGCCCATTGTCTTGAAGAAAGGTATTTACAGTCATAATATCAATTGGAACTTGAGTTTGATACATTTGTATAATAACTTTATATAATTCCTGATGATTTTTAAAATAAAATGTTTCAATGCGAACCGTCCGTAATATTAATTCTAAGGCATCTGAACTTATTAATAAACTATTTAAAATATTTTTTTCTGCTACGAAGTTATGTGGTAAATATTTTTCAACGGTTAATAGTCCTGTATCGTCATCCGTATATTGCATAATTTAAATCTCTTTTTTAAATAATTTCTACAAACTATATTTAAAATATTGCTTTTTTATAAGATAATACTTACAATTAGAACAAGCGTCCTTAGTTCAGTTGGTAGAACGCTAGTCTCCAAAATTAGATGTCGAGGGTTCAAGTCCTTCAGGGCGCGCTTCTCTTCTTTATAAGAGGTTGTATATTTTTCTGATAGAATCTTATAATAAAAACCAATCTGGAATTAATTTCTTTTTATTATAATAACAATCCATAATTCTAAGAAGTTATTTAAGTTTCAAATAAAGATAAAATTATTAAATTTATTCTTAAATTTAATAATACATTGAAACTAAAAGTTAAATATCAATTTTACTAAATAACAGCAATAATTTATATGGCTAAAAAAGTAACAGCATTAATTAAACTAGCTTTACCTGCGGCAAAAGCTACTCCTGCCCCACCTGTTGGACCTGCTTTAGGTCAACATGGAGTTAATATTGCAGGATTTTGTAAAGAATATAATGCAAAAACTAATGATAAAACTGGTTTAATTATCCCAGTTGAAATTTCAGTATATGAAGATAGAAGTTATACTTTTATTCTTAAAACTCCTCCAGCATCTGTTTTATTGGCGAAAGCCGCAAAAATAACCAAGGGTTCTTCAACTCCAAACCGAATAAATGTTGGTTCAATAACTAAAGCTCAATTAGAAGAAATTGCAAGCATTAAATTACCAGATTTAAATACTACAAAAATTAGTAGTGCAATAAAAATTGTTGAAGGAACAGCCCGTAATATGGGAATTTCTATTGCTGATTAATTATAATTTAGAAATTTTTACTGGAAAATTTTATGCAAAAATTATCACGTCGTCAAATCGATAACCAAGAGAAAACAAAAAATATGACTTCTTCAACTATTGAAGAAGTAATTGATATTCTAAAAGAAACAGCAACAGCAAAATTTGTTGAAACTATTGAGATGCATGCGAATTTAAATATTGATCCAAAATATGCAGATCAACAGTTACGAACAACCTTAACGTTACCCCATGGAGTTGGAAAATCAATTAAGATTGCCGTTTTAACTAATGACACGAATATTAGCGAAGCCAAAACAGCTGGAGCTGATATCGTAGGTAATACAGAACTTATTGAACAAATTAGTCAAGGTGATATTAATTTTGATCTATTAATCGCAACACCTGATATGATGCCAAAATTAGCCAAATTAGGACGCGTTTTAGGTCCCAAAGGCTTAATGCCATCACCGAAATCTGGAACTGTAACAACAACTTTAACTGAAACTTTATCCGATTTTAAAAAAGGTAAATTCGAATATAAAGCAGATAAAACAGGAATTGTTCATGTAAGCTTTGGTAAATCAGATTTTACAAATATTCAACTCGTTGAAAATTTAAAAGCGTTATACCAATCAATTGAACAAAACCGTCCATCTGGAGTAAAAGGAAAATACTTTAAAAGTGTCTTTATTTGTACAAGTATGGGTCCTTCAATTAAGCTAAATTTAGATATTTTTGATTAGTCTTAAAATTCTATTAGCTTATTAATTATTAATTATTATCAAAAAATTTATTATGTCAGACAAAATTGATCAAATCGTTGAAGAATTAAAAACATTAACATTACTAGAAGCTTCAGAATTAGTAACTAAAATTGAAGAAACTTTTGGGGTTGATGCATCGGCTAGTATGGGTGGTGGGACAATGGTTATGGCTCCTACTGATGGAGATGGTAGTGATGCTGAAGAAAAAACAGAATTTAATTTAATGTTAGATGAAGTTCCAGCGGATAAGAAAATTGCTGTTTTAAAAGTAGTTCGCAGTTTAACTGGTTTAGGTTTAAAAGAAGCAAAAGGACTTGTAGAATCAGCACCGACTCAAGTTCAAGAGGGTATTGCTAAAGATGCTGCAGAAGAAGGTAAAAAACAAATCGAAAGTGCTGGTGGTAAAGCATCATTAACATAATATTTTAATTCTAATTAAATACTATGAAAAATTTTAATTTCTTTTGCTTCTTCTTTATCAGTAAAAGAAATTAAAATACAAAATTTTTCATACTATAAAAGAGTATATTATTTTATAGTTTACCATATGAATCATAAAAAGTTGAGAAAAGTTACGAGAAATCAAGATAATTTAAATTCACGTTTAAAGTTATCTTGATTTCAACATTTTAATTAGTCAAATTGTTTTCCACGACTATACTGCAAATACGCTGCAACAAAAAGACCAAAAGCACTAACTGTAATCATACCTAAAACAATTCCTGATAATAAAGCTTCTACCATTTCTTCTTAATCTTGTAAATGTATAAATGTATATTTTCATTCTAAATTTATAAATATTTTAATTTGTAAATTAAAAGTCATAACCATAAGTTACAAAAATAAATATAAATTAGAAGTTTTTACTGTAATTCCAAAATTATCTAAATCCAATAGCTGCTTGCCAAACAAAAGCTAATAGTAAAAAGAAAACAGGAATAATTGGTAAAACATCTACAATTGGACTAAAAGCAACGTATGCTTCAGGTAATCGCGCTAATAATAAACTTTCCATAAGTAAAAACCTATATATAATGTTAAATATATTAAATTTAATATTATTAATTCTACTATAAAAATTCGGAAAAGTTTGATTTATCTTCAGGATATTTTTTTAAATATCAGAAACTTTCATATACAATTACTATTAAGAATTTTTAGTACTAATTTTGTGCTATCATCCAAATTTAAAGAATACAATAAATATGGCAGCATCTTTTTTACCTTCAATCTTAGTTCCAATTGTTGGCTTGATTTTCCCAGCTTTTAGTATGGCATTATTTTTCCTATATATTTCAACAGATGATATTGCTTAACACTAAAAAACTACCAAAAAAACTTATTTGGTAGTTTTTTAACGTCAAACTGAAAAGGTAACTATAAAATTTTTTATTTGAAATTAAGTAGTATAAATAAAAACAATAAGAATAAGTTTTTTTGCTAATATAAAAATTTATTTAAGGATTAATATATAATTGTAAGTATAAGCTGCTAAGACTAAAGTAAAAATTAATATTAAGGTTTGCTTTTTAAATAAATTTATTTAAGGATTAAAAAATATGACCATTGCTATTGGACAAAACCAAGAACGTGGTTTATTTGATCTAGTTGATGATTGGTTAAAAAAAGATAGATTCGTCTTTGTAGGCTGGTCAGGTCTATTATTATTCCCTACAGCATATTTAGCTGCAGGTGGCTGGATGACAGGTACAACTTTTGTTACATCATGGTATACTCACGGTTTAGCAACTTCATATCTTGAAGGATGTAATTTTTTAACAGCTGCTGTATCTACACCAGCTAATAGTATGGGTCACTCATTATTATTATTATGGGGTCCCGAAGCTCAGGGTGATTTCACTCGTTGGTGCCAAATTGGTGGATTATGGGCATTCATCGCATTACACGGTGCTTTTGGTTTAATCGGGTTCTGTTTACGTCAATTTGAGATTGCACGTTTAGTTGGTATTCGACCATATAATGCAATTGCATTTTCAGGTCCAATTGCTGTATTTATTTCAGTATTTTTATTATACCCATTAGGACAAGCAAGTTGGTTCTTCGCACCAAGTTTTGGTGTAGCTGCGATTTTCCGATTCTTATTATTCTTACAAGGTTTCCATAACTGGACATTAAACCCATTCCATATGATGGGTGTAGCTGGTATCTTAGGTGGTGCATTATTATGTGCTATTCATGGTGCAACCGTAGAAAATACATTATTTGAAGATGGTGATGCTGCGAATACATTCCGTGCGTTCACACCGACTCAATCAGAAGAAACTTATTCAATGGTAACAGCGAACCGTTTCTGGTCACAAATTTTTGGTGTAGCATTCTCTAACAAGCGTTGGTTACACTTCTTTATGTTATTTGTACCTGTAACAGGTTTATGGACAAGTTCTATTGGTATTGTAGGTTTAGCTTTAAATTTACGTGCTTATGATTTTGTATCACAAGAATTACGTGCTGCAGAAGATCCAGAATTTGAAACATTCTATACAAAAAACATTTTATTAAACGAAGGTATCCGTGCTTGGATGGCTGCACAAGATCAGCCACATGAAAACTTCGTATTCCCTGAGGAGGTATTGCCACGTGGAAACGCCCTTTAATAGTAGTATTGCAGGTCGCGACATTGAGTCAACAGGTTTTGCTTGGTGGAGTGGAAATGCGCGCTTAATTAATGTCTCAGGTAAATTATTAGGTGCTCATGTAGCACACGCAGGTTTAATGGTATTTTGGGCTGGTGCAATGGTACTTTTTGAAGTGTCACACTTTGTACCAGAAAAACCAACATACGAACAAGGTTTTATTTTAATTCAACATTTAGCAACTCTAGGCTATGGTATTGGACCTGGTGGAGAAATTACGACAACAGTTCCTTATTTTGCTGTGGGTGTTATTCATTTAATTTCATCTGCAATTTTAGGATTCGGTGGGATTTATCACTCACTATTAGGCCCAGATACACTAGAAGAATCATTCCCCTTCTTTGGTTATGACTGGCGTGATAAAAATAAAATGACTACAATTTTAGGTATTCATTTATGTTTATTAGGTACAGGTTCTTTCTTATTAGTTATCAAAGCTATGTATTTAGGTGGTGTTTATGATACATGGGCACCGGGTGGTGGTGATGTTCGTTACATCACAACTCCTACTTTAAACCCTATCGTAATTTTTGGTTACGTATTCCGTTCACCTTTTGGTGGTGATGGTTGGGTAGTATCAGTAAATAATATGGAAGATGTTATTGGTGGTCATATCTGGGTTGGTATTTTATGTATTGTAGGTGGTATCTGGCATATCTTTACAAAACCATTTGCATGGGCGCGTCGTGCCTTTGTATGGTCTGGTGAAGCATACCTTTCTTACAGTTTAGCAGCTATTTCATTAATGGGCTTTACAGCATCATTATACAGCTGGTATAACAATACAGCATACCCTAGTGAATTATATGGTCCAACCGGTCCGGAAGCTTCACAATCACAAGCTTTTACATTCTTAGTACGAGATCAACGTTTAGGTGCAAATATTTCATCTGCACAAGGTCCTACTGGTTTAGGTAAATACTTAATGCGTTCACCTAGTGGTGAAATCATTTTTGGTGGTGAAACTATGCGATTCTGGGATTTACGTGCTCCATGGGTAGAACCATTACGTGGTCCAAATGGTTTAGATATTAATAAAATTAAAAATGATATCCAACCATGGCAAGAACGTCGTGCTGCAGAGTACATGACACATGCCCCATTAGGTTCACTTAATTCAGTAGGTGGTGTAGCAACAGAGATTAACTCAGTAAACTACGTATCACCTCGTTCATGGTTATGTTGTTCACACTTCTTCTTAGGATTCTTCTTCTTAATCGGTCACTGGTGGCACTCAGGTCGTGCTCGTGCTGCTGCTGCAGGTTTTGAAAAAGGGATTAATCGTGCTAATGAGCCGGTATTATCTATGCGTCCTATTGATTAAACATTTCTTTACATATATTTTTTATTCAATAATATTATTGAATAAAAATATATGTATTTATAAACCTGGAATTTAATTTAAAACAAAATATTTTATCGTTAATATATTCGGAAGTGTGTTATAAGGTATATTATAGTTAACCTTTTCATAAATATAATGGGTCACCTGGGACTCGAACCCAGAACAAATCGGTTAAAAGCCGAGTACTCTACCATTGAGTTAGCGACCCTAATTTAATAATAACATAGATGAAGTGAATTATTAAAGTTTTTACTAAAAAAATTTTATAATTGTAACTAATAAAATATTATTTAAAATAATATATTTACTTTAGTAATTTTAAAGTAAAATGACAATTAACATTATAAGTTATTTTGTTATTTGAAATTTTAATAAAAATTTATAAATTAAGGATTTGAAAAATGATTAATTGGCAAGTTATAGGTCAGCTAATAGCAACAGGTGCTATTATGTTAGCAGGTCCGGCAGTGATTGTATTATTGGCTTTAAAAAAAGGTAATCTTTAATACTATCATTTATTAGATCATCAATATAAAAAATTTTTAAAAGTATATATGATAACAACTTTATTAGTAGCGGTACTAGTCTTAATCTCATTAGGTTTAGTGGTAACTGTTCCCGTAGCGTTAGCTACACCTGGTGAATGGGAAGTTTCTAAAGGAAAATATAATAGATTTTTCCAAATTTGGGTTTTTCTTGTAATCGTTATTGCTGCTGCTGACGGTATTTCATCGTCAATTTAGTCTATCTAGAAATTATAGTCTAAACTATAATTTCTAAAATAAAATTAACCTATTGACAGAGTTTAATTATAATTGTACAATGTATTATACATCTAATTTCAATAGATATTCTGCGGGCATAGCTCAGTGGTAGAGCGCAACCTTGCCAAGGTTGATGTCGCGCGTTCGAATCGCGTTGCCCGCTTTCTAGTTTAAAAACTAGTAAAAATAGCCCCCATCGTCTAGAGGCCTAGGACAGCTCCCTTTCACGGAGCAGACAGGGATTCGAATTCCCTTGGGGGTATTTTAAAATAATTATTTATTAGATTATATTGATAATATCATACTAAATTAGAAAATTTGATTCTAAAGACAATTTATAAATAAAATAATAAAAATTGTCTTAAACAATAATTTATTTTGGTTGATTCCATAAAAATGAATCAACCAAAAAGAATTATTATTCAAGATCTTTACGATTTGGGTTTCGTGACGGATCACTTGAAAGGAAACCAAAAATAAATAACGAAACAAAAAAGATTACAGCTGTATAAACTAAAATTTTTAAAGTTAACATGCAATTTTTCCTAGGAAACTGTTTTTAATAATATTTATTATACTAAAATATAAAAATTCTGAATAATTTAATTCTTAAAAAACGTTGAATGTTTTATCAGATTTTAAAGTTTTTAATGTAAACGGGTAAATTTTAGAAACAGAAACGTCTATATCAGTTATGATATCCAGATTTTCAAAATTAGATTTACGTCGAGCTAAAAAACCTTCAATGATTAAATAATCATTTACATTATAATATTTTATTATATCATAGGATAGCTTTCCCCAAACTGAAAGTTTACAAATATTTTTAGAGTTATTCCGAAATTGATAAAATTTTCCTATAATTTCAACTAATGATATATCATTTTTAAAAAAACTTTGTTCTGGTTTTCTTATAATTTTTACAAGTAATATTGTACGATTCATTAGATTAAATTTAAATAATTAAATTTTTCTGTTTTTGAACATCTTCAAAATTGATATCTCTTAAACGTTTTAATAAACGAATAAAATATTCTAAAAAGTACTCATCCAATTGAACAACTTCACTTGAATCAATTTTAAATGTTTTATATAAATCAAAAGTTGATTTTGAAAAGTTATTTTCAATATTTAAAATTTCTGCGAATGCTAATCGGTCACTAATATTTTGCCCCCACTCAAAAAAGCCAAAGAAACTACTAACAAATTTTAAAAGAAAAACAGGAATTTGATTGACTTTTGCTTGTTGTCCTGCTAATTGTTCACATAAATTAATAATTTCAGATGAAACCCAACCTTTCGGACCTCCTAAGAAAAAAGTTTTGTTTATTGTCTGGGGGAGTTGTAATGATCTAAGACAAAATTTTGCAATATCTTGTGTATCCATATAAGAAACACATGTATTTTCATTAGTTACCCAAATAGGTAAGTTTTCTAATATTGGAATTGCGTATTGTTCAATTAAACCTTGATAAAAACCTGTAAGCCTAAAAATTGTATAAGGAATGTTCGATTCTTTTAACTTTATTTCAATTCCTTGTTTCATTTCCATTAAAGGAATATTTGAAAATTCTTCTAAATTTTGTGTCGAACAGAAAACAAACCGTTTAATATTAGCTGCTTTAGAAGCATTAATTAATGCTAATTTACCATCCCAATCAACAACTTTTAAAGCATTGTCATCTGAAGGTCGACTTGTTGAAGCATCAATCACTGCTGTTATTCCTTGTAAACAAGGAGGAATTGTTTCTGGGATACTTAAATCACCATAAACTAATTCGGCTCCCCATTCCTTTAAAAAGTTTGCTCTACGAAAATTTCTAACTAAACATCGGACTGGATAACCTTTTGTTAAAGCCTGTAATACAATTTGCCTTCCTAACGTACCTGTACCACCTACAACAAGTAAACTCATAAATATACACCTATTAAAAAACTAAAAATTAAAAACATCTTTAATCAAAAATAGTACTTTGTAAAATATCTTGGGCTTCAATATTTACAAGTTCTTTCTTTGTTAAAATTTGACCACGACTATCAAAAATTCTATTTGCTTGACGCATTCTTGCTCGATCTAATGCATTTTTTACACTTCGAGCATTTGCAAATAATGGTTTTTCTTTTCGTCTACTAATATAATGCGTTAACGCAACTTCTGCATCAGGTGTTAATTGATATTGCTGTTCTTCTAACATTAATTTAGAAATTTGTAATAATTCTGCTACTGTGTAATCAGGGAAGTCTATATGATTAGCTATTCGTGATGATAAACCGGGGTTCGATTCATAAAATTTATCCATAGGTTCTTTATAACCGGCTAAAATAACAACTAAGTCTTCCCGTTGGTTTTCCATTACTTGTAAAAGAATTTCAATAGCTTCAGAACCGTAATCTCGTTCATTATCTGGTTTATATAAATAATATGCTTCATCAATAAATAAAACACCTCCCATAGCTTTTTTAAGAACTTCTTTGGTTTTTGGAGCTGTATGGCCAATATATTGTCCCACTAAATCATCTCGTGTTACAGTAAGTAAATGACCCTTTTGCACATACCCTAATTGGTATAAAATATCAGCCATTTGTAACCCCACTGTAGTTTTACCAGTTCCTGGGCTACCCGTAAATGACATATGTAAACCAGGACTACCTGCAGTAATACCTAAATTTTTTCGTAGTTTATCAATTAATAATAATGCTGCAATTTCTCGGATTCGAGTTTTAACAGGAACTAAACCTACTAATTCTTCATCTAAAATATTTAGAATTTTAGAGATTTCTGTTTTTGCGTACTCTTCTTGTAAATTAACGGGTGTTGTGGCTAAAGAATTCATAAAATTTTTTAAGAATTAATTTTAAACTGATTATTTTGTATAATAAATCGATTAAGTTTTAACCGATTTACTATATTTATAAGATTATTGTAATAAAGTTGGAATACTTGACAGACAAATTAAAGCAAATCCGGCACTTCCACAAGCTCCAACAAAAAAACCGCCCTTGAATTGATCCCAAGCTTTTTTAGTTTGAAGATCATTTTCATTCGTTATAGTTTGTTCTTGTTTAAAAGCAACAGCTCCATAAATAGTTAAACCTAAAGTCAAAATAAGAATTAATCCAATTGTTGAAAGAAACCCTGCAAGTAAAGCTATTTCAGAATTGCGTAATGGTCCTAATTTAACAAATGGACCGATTAAAAAATACCCATGTGCTAATCCAATTTCTAAACCGCGTAATAGTGGTGTTAACCCAAACCTATATGCCGGTAAGTTCTTTAAAAGAGCACGTGTCACTGCTGATGAAGTTATTGGTGTTGCTAAATGTCCTACAAATGGATCATCATTATAAGGTTTAATAAAATTAGCCATAAATTTAATTTAAAATTTAATGAAATTAATAGTAAAATTGTTTAAATAATCTGAGGTATTTAAAAATTTAATGAAAATTTTTACTAACCAAAATTTTTGTATAGATTACTATATAATATATACTAATATATAGAAAAATTTTTATAAACTTCATTTTTATAAAACAAAAAGATTTTATGACAGTTGCTATTGATTATTTTTTATTAGTAGGATTTTGTTTTGCCGTTGCTTCAGGTTTATTTTTAGGATTAAAATCAATCAAATTAATTTAAAAGTTTAAATGGAAGAAGAAACTCGTCAAGAGAAAATTGTTGGATCAAGAAGATTTAGTAATTATTTTTGGGGAATTTTTTTAGCAATTGGTGGTATAAGTTTTTTATTAGCGGGAATGTCAAGTTATTTTAAAATTAATCTCTTACCAATCGCTAATCCGACTGAATTAGTTTTTATTCCACAAGGTTTAGTTATGATGTTCTACGGAACATTAAGTTCATCATTAAGTTTATACATATGTGCGACCATATTTTGGGATGTAGGTAGTGGGTATAATGAGTATAATAAAATTGAAAACCTAGTGAAAATAGTTCGTCGAGGATTTCCAGGAAAAAATCGTGAAATTTTATTAACATACCCATTAGCAAGTATCCAATGTATCGGAATCAAAATTTCCGAAGGTTTAAACCCACAAAGAAGCATATACTTATGTTTAAAAGATGAACGAAAAATTCCTTTAACTCCAGTTCAACAACCAAATTCAATTTCAAATTTAGAAAAACAAGCTGCTGGTCTTGCAAAATTTCTAGAATTAAAATTAGAAAATTTATAATACATTTATTGCTTTTTATACCCGCGTACTCTTATAATGAGTTTATGCGGGCATAGTTTAGTGGTAAAACCTTAGCCTTCCAAGCTAATGATAGGGGTTCGATTCCCCTTGCCCGCTTGTATTGATTAAGTTATAGAATGAGTAACAATCATTTTTTATAGGAGAATATAGAATTATGTCTGGTGGATCTACAGGTGAACGTCCGTTTTCGGATATTATTACAAGTGTACGTTATTGGATTATTCATAGTATTACAATTCCTTCACTTTTCGTATCTGGCTGGCTTTTTGTTAGTACAGGTTTAGCTTATGATGTATTTGGAACACCACGTCCAAATGAATACTTCACACAAGATCGTCAACAAATTCCATTAGTAAATGATCGATTCAGTGCAAAACAAGAATTAGAAGATTTAACTAAAGGTTTATAAATTATTAAGAGGTAACAAAAATGACAAACAACATTAATCAACCTGTAGCATATCCAATTTTCACTTTCCGTTGGCTTGCTATTCATGGATTAGCAATTCCTACAGTGTTCTTTTTAGGTGGAATTACTGCTATGCAATTCATTCAACGATAAATTACAAATATAGACACGAGGTAAGTTTTATGACAGGTCCAAATCCAAATAAACAAGCAGTAGAATTAAATCGAACTTCTCTTTTCTGGGGACTTCTATTAATTTTTGTTTTAGCTGTATTATTTTCAAGTTATTTCTTCAATTAATTTATATACATCAGGAGTTTTTATATATGGCAAATACTGGTAGAATTCCTTTATGGCTTGTAGGCCTTGTAGGTGGGTTAGCTGTAATTACTATGTTAAGTTTATTTATATATGGTGCTTATTCTGGTTTAGGTTCATCATTATAATAATGATGACAATAAAATATAAATAAAGTAAATAATGTTAATTATTTACTTTATTTAAAAAATTCACTTATCGTTTTATTTTTATATAGAAAACTTAATAGACAAATAATTAACTTAATTTCGTGAAAACCAACTTGTTAATTTTCGAATTAATTTCTTAAATCCTTTAGTTTGTTTTTTCCCTAAACGGTTTTGTTGTCGTTTTCTAAACTCTGCTTCATTCTTATTTTTTAAAGTCCGTTTTTTACCAAGCCAACCCCACCACAAGGTAGGAAGCGCAAAAAATTTTCGATCTTTCGCCATTATTTCAAGCTTTTTAGCATTACCTTCTTGCCAAGAAGTATATCCTCCGCTATAGATACTATTTTTAGGTCTTCTTCCTATATGAATTTCTGTATTTTCAGTAATGAATGGTATGTAAAAGTATTGCCCACATACAGCATGTAACATTGCCAAATAAATAAAAAGAAAATGTACAGAAATAATCATTGTAAAGAATGATTGGAAAAGAAAAGCTTCACTAAATCGACCTGAAGGAACTAATACTAAATTAACATAAAAATATAACCTGTATAGAACCCGCGTAATCTCACCCTCTACGACAGTCATCATGATCAAGTAAGTCCAATGCCATCTTATAAGATACGGGCAATATCTTTTGTTTAACCTAACAACAAACACATATAAAATGATCGGTCCTAATTTAGAGATCTGTTTACCTGCAAACTTCCATAAACCTGGCATACCATGATTAAAAATTGAATAATAAATTTGGTCTGTTTGTTGTTTATATTGTTCGGGTACACGAGCAAATAACATTGAAATAGGATCGATACGATAAGAATCTCGTTCACTCGCATAAACAAATGAAGATTTAATAAAACTTATTGGATTTTGTTCCAAAAACCCACCATATTTACCCGATTTTCCTTTTTCTATATAGATTTGATCTAACATATCTTCTACGTACCGGCCTGTAAATCGATTATAAGTCAATAATGGACCATAATATCGTGTCATATCTTTAAGATGACTATACCATAAAAATCCTGCAAAAAAACTAATGCCACACATATAGAAAGATGTTTTTATATTATAACGATTAGCTAAAATTACAAATCGAATAAAAGTAATAAAAATAAGGATATTTTCAATTTCAATTAACCCCAACCCTTGTTGATATTGTTCTAATAATCCTTGAAAAATCACTTTTAAAGTATTGAATGAAATTTCTGTCGTAACTGAAGCTCCGCCAAAATCAGAACTCAAAAAAGCGTTCGGATCTTCAATCCCAAAAAAGTTTAAAACGGTTTCTTGATCAATACTGATCAATAAAAGAAAAAGTTTTAATAAAATTTGCATATCTAATTTGTCCAAATTTAAAATAGTGTAAATATTTAAAACTAAAGGTCAGCACAAAAATTAAGCTAGATTTAAAGAAATTGTAGGTAATAATAAGTAAATCTAAAAATAAATAACAAGTGAATCTATTTATGATATTACATAAATGATAACAATCAAGTTTATATCAAAATAATGTAACAAAATAACTATACATTAAAAAGCTGTAAGAGACAAGGTTTCAATTTAAAAACGTATTTAATTTACAATAAATAATTGTAATAAACTTTTATTTTTTTTTAGAATTAGAATTTTTCATACCATAAATACAAATTTTAATAAAAACCGATTTTTCTTAAAACTTCGACTATCATATATATTAGTAAAATTACTTACATGAAATTTTTTACTAAACTTTAATTTTTAAATTTTCTTTATTTTAACAAATGAAACGTTTTAATATCTTAACTTTCTTTGTCGCAATTTTAGTGATGCTTAATCCAAATACAGCATCTGCTGATATTGGTGGTTTAACAAAATGTAGTGAATCACCTGCTTTTGAAAAACGATTAAAATCAAGTGTCAAAAAACTAGATCAACGAATGCAGACGTTTGAAGCAGGAACACCCCCAGCATTAGCTTTACAACAACAAATCGATCGAACACAGGCACGGTTTGACAAATACAGTCGTTCAGAATTATTATGCGGAACCGATGGTTTACCTCACTTAATTGCTGATGGTCGCTGGAGTCACGCAGCTGAATTTATTTTACCAGGATTTGGGTTTATTTATATTTCTGGTTGGATTGGTTGGGTTGGACGAAAATATTTAAGAGCAGTAAGTACTACAAAAAATCCAGCTGAGAGTGAAATTATTATTAATGTGCCATTAGCATTAAAAGTTATGACTACAGGTTATATTTGGCCAATATCTGCTTGGCAAGAATTTATCAGTAATGAATTAGTTGCATCAGATGACGAAGTTACAGTCTCACCTCGTTAAATTTAGAGACTATTAAATTTACAATTAACATAAATTTTATGAATAATTTTCAAAAATATTTATCAACAGCTCCAGTTCTTTTAACTTTATGGATGACATTTACAGCCGGTTTTATTATTGAAATCAATAGATTTTTCCCTGATATGTTAGGTTTATATTTCTAAAGTTAAAATATAAATTTTATTTATCATTTAATAATAATATATTATTATATTATTATTAAATGTTTATTATTCACCCTGAACTTTTAATAATGCAAATCCTAATGAAAGACCAAATAATGTCATAAAGAAACATGTTACTGCCGCAGTAACAATCTCAGGACTTGCAAATGGGAAGATTTTAAGAATTAATACCATAATATTTAAAAAATTTTAATTTTTATCAAGGTCCACGAATTAAAAACCATTTCGGGCCCAAACAACTAATGCTAATGAGAAAGTAAACATTGTCATTACACCAGCCCAACCTAAACTTATAATATCCATATATATATTAAAATTAATTTAGAGTTCAAAATCTAAAAGGTTTAAACCTTTTAGATTAATTATATAATACCGTTAGCCCAATCTACATCAACATTTTCAATAATTAATGATGAATTATAAATTTGTAATATAATTACTAAAAATATTAAAAATGCTAACATAACTACTCCCATAATTGGTGTAGTTCCCCAACCAGGAGCAACTTTACCATATTCAGCATTTAATGGGCGTAAAATTTCACCTAATCTTGTTCTTAATGCCATATAAATTTTTTATTTTTTAATAAATAAGTTTTATAATTTAAAATTTTTAGTAATAAATCATAAACTTAATGTAGTATTTTCAACATTGGAAAAGTTTTTCAAATTGAAAAGTTTTTATTATTTTTTATCTTTAAAAAATAATAAATTCCCCAATAATATTTTTTCCATAAATCCTAAGAGTTTTCAAAATCTACTAATATAAAAATTAATAAGTTTTAAGTATTGTGTTACCATATTATTATCGCAATCATATTAAAACTTTAATAATTAAAAATAATATTTTTATACTAATGTTATATAATACTAAAATGATAATTCATAAATAATATAAATTTGACATGGAAACCGCTACAATTCTTATAATTTTTGTATCCAGTTTACTTTTAGGTATAACTTCGTATTCTATTTTTACAGCTTTCGGGCCAGCATCGAAAAATCTTCGTGATCCATTTGAAGAACATGAAGATTAAAAAATAAAACCATTAAATTGGTTTTATTTTTTAATAATTCGAGGAGCTTCTCTGAAAAATACTGCAAAGAAAATTACCATTAATGTTCCAATAAGTAAAAACGTATAAACTAAGGCTTCCATTATTTAATCCTTTTTAAATTTGAATATATTTAAAAACAAAGACTATAATTTATACAGCACCTTGTTTTTTAGTCGATTTATCACCAAGTTTTTGGAATGCACCGAATTCAACTTGTTCAGTAACTTCTGCACCAATACCTGTAAATACATCACGGAAGATTGTACGTCCACCATGCCATAAATGGCCAAAGAAGAATAATAACGCAAAATTAGCATGACCAAAAGTGTACCAACCACGAGGACTACTACGGAAAACACCATCTGACTCTAAACTAGTACGATCGAATTCAAAAACTTCACCTAATTGAGCTTTGCGGGCGAATTTTTTAACTGTAGGCGCATCTTTAAATGTTTGACCATTTAATTTACCACCATAGAAATCTACAGTAACACCAACTTGTTCAATACTATATTTAGATTCAGCACGACGGAATGGAATATCTGCACGAATAATACCATCTTTATCTACTAAAATAACAGGGAACGTTTCAAAGAATGCAGGCATTCGACGTACTGTTAATTCACGACCTTCCTTATCACGGAAAATTGGGTGGCCTAACCACGCTTCAGCAATTCCATCACCTTTATTCATAGGACCAGCACGGAATAAACCACCTTTAGCTGGGTTATTTCCAATGTAATCATAGAATGCTAATTTATCAGGAATACGTGACCATGCTTGACTTTCAGATAAACCTTCACCTACCGATGTTTCAACTTGACGTTCAATTTCTTGTTGGAAATAACCACTATCCCATTGATAACGAGTAGGACCAAATAGTTCAATCGGAGTAGCTGCAGCACCATACCACATTGTTCCAGATGTAACAAAAGCTGCGAAGAAAACTGCAGAAATACTACTAGATAATACTGTTTCAATATTACCCATTCGTAGTGCACGATATAATCGTTGAGGTGGACGAACAGTTAAATGGAAAATTCCGGCAAAAATACCGAAAATACCTGCAGCAATATGATGTGCAGCAATACCACCAGGATTAAATGGATTAAATCCATCAGCACCCCAAGCAGGGGCTACAGGTTGGACTTTTCCAGTAATACCATAAGCATCAGATACCCAAATACCAGGTCCGAATAAACCAGTAACATGGAATGCTCCAAAACCAAAACATAATAAGCCTGACAAGAATAAGTGAATACCAAAGATTTTTGGTAAATCTAATGCAGGTTCACCGGTACGAGGATCGCGGAATAATTCTAGATCCCAATAAACCCAATGCCAAATAGCAGCTAAGAAGCACATTCCAGATAAAATAATATGTGATAATGCAACCCCTTCAAAACTCCAAATACCTGGGTTTGAAACACTTTCACCAGTAATACTCCAACCACCCCAAGAATCTGTAATTCCTAAACGGGTCATAAAAGGCATAACAAACATACCTTGACGCCACATTGGATTTAAAACAGGGTCTGATGGATCAAATACTGCTAATTCGTATAAAGCCATTGAACCAGCCCAGCCTGCAACTAATGCTGTATGCATTAAGTGTACGGCAATTAATCTTCCAGGGTCATTTAAAACAACAGTATGAACACGATACCATGGTAATGCCATAGCAATTCATTCCTTAAATATAAATAATAGTTTTTTGACTTTCTTACAACTAAACTAGAAAAAAGTTAGCTACTATATTATTATAAGTGAAGATTTTAAAAATTATCTAATTTAATGAAAAAATATTGATTTTCCAAAGACAGAAGAAGGATTCTATTTATTCTTAATTTAATAGAATAGTATTTTGTTAAATAATAAAAATTGGATTGGGTAATATTAAAATCAACAAAAATATCATTAACCACATTCTATTTTTAAATAGAAAAACAATAAAATGTTTATAAAGAAAGTTATAAAAAACTTAAATATCATTAAGGGTTACCTATTTGATATTTAAGTTTTTCGGAAAAATTACCTTAATCAATTAGTTTAACTTGCAAATACAAGTTTAGACTCTTTAATAGCTTCATTTAATAAAGTTTCAGCTTCATCTGTAAATTGATTTGTTGATGAAACAATATCAATATAAGATTTTTTTGAAGAATTTAAATATGATAATAAGCTAGCACAGTAGTTTTTAACATCATCAACAGCTAAATCATCTAATTGGCCATTAATACCTGTATAAATTAATGCAACTTGTTCAGCAACTGACAATGGAGAATTTTGTGGTTGTTTTAACACTTCACGTAAACGTGTTCCTCGTGCTAACTGCTTTTGCGTTGCTTCATCTAAATCTGAAGCAAATTGAGAGAAAGCTTCTAATTCAGCAAATTGTGCTAATTCCAATTTAAGTTTACCTGCAACTTTTTTCATAGCTTTTGTTTGCGCAGCAGAACCTACACGTGATACTGAAATACCAACATTAATTGCCGGACGAATTCCAGAATTGAATAAATCATTCGATAAGAAAATCTGCCCATCAGTAATTGAAATTACATTTGTTGGAATATATGCAGATACATCACTCGCTTGTGTTTCAATAATCGGTAAAGCAGTCATACTACCACCACCTAATGCATCACTCAATTTAGCAGCACGTTCTAATAAACGTGAATGTAAATAGAATACATCACCAGGATACGCTTCACGTCCAGGAGGACGACGTAATAATAATGACATTTGACGGTAAGCCATAGCTTGTTTAGTTAAATCATCATAAATAACTAATGTAGCTTTTCCGTTGTACATAAAGTATTCTGCAAGTGCCGCACCTGAATATGGGGCAATATACTGTAATGTAGCAGGATCATTAGCACTGGCTGATACAATAATTGTATAAGACATAGCGCCTTTTTCTTCAAGTACATTTACTACTTGTGCTACAGTCGATGCTTTTTGTCCGATACCAATATAAACACAAACAACATTTTCTGTTTGTTGATTAATGATCGTATCTACAGCAATTGACGTTTTACCTGTTTGACGATCTCCAATGATTAACTCACGTTGACCTCGACCAATAGGAATCATAGCATCAATAGAAGTAATTCCTGTTTGTAATGGTTCACATACAGATTTTCGACTAATAATACCTGGTGCCATTGCCTCTACAAGACGGCTCTCTGTCCCTTCAATATCACCTTTACCATCAATAGCAGCACCTAGTGGGTTTACTACTCGACTTAAAAATGCGTCACCAACAGGAATTTGAGCAATTTTACCGGTTGCTTTTACAGTACCACCTTCTAAAATTTGACGACCAGTACCCATTAGTACTACACCAACATTATCATTTTCTAAGTTAAGTGCAATACCTACAGTCTTATCTTCAAATTCTAAAAGTTCACCACTCATTACTTGGTCAAGCCCATAAACACGAGCAATACCGTCACCTACTTGTAAAACGGTACCAATGTTATCTACTTTAACATCTTGATCATACTTTTCAATTTGTTCACGGATAATACTACTAATTTCGTCTGGACGAATATTTATCATTGTATTATTTTTAAGGTAAGAAGTTAATAAAAGATTTTAGTTGTTTTTAAATTTCTAGCACACTATCTAAATGTTTTGCTAAAAGTTGTAACTGATTTTTAACTGTAAAATCAATTACTTTTGAATTAGTTGTTATTAAAAATCCACCAATAAGACTTGAATCAACATTAATAACTAAACGGATTTCTCGTGCGTTCGTTAATTCTTTTAATTTTTTGATTAAAGTATTTTTTTGTAGATTTGTAAATGCAAAAGCAGTTGAAATTTCAATAGTTTTGATAGAAGCTAATTCATACACACAATCTAAATAAGTTGTTATTACAGGTTGCAATAGATTAATTCTATTACGTTGTACTAAAACATTTAAAAATTTAAATGTTGCACTATTTAGCTGTGATTTTAAAGTTATATCTAATAATTCTTTTTTTTGGTCAATACCAATAATAGGATTATTTAAATAAGCAGTTAGATCTGGTGTTTTATTTAAAAACACTTCTAAATTTTGAAAATCAGCCGTAATCTGATGCATCAGATTTTTTTCAACTGAAAAATCATATAAGGCACGTGCATAAGGCACTGCCACTTTTGCGGCTAAAGGATTGTTACTCATAACAAATCTCCTTCTAATTTATTAATAGTATCATTAATTAACGCTGCTGCACGATCTTTTTTACCAAAAGTTTCTTGCGCACGCATTACAGTACGTTTTAATACTAAGAGAATGATTTGTTGCTTAACCTCAATAAATATTTGTCGTTCTTTAGAACGAAAAGCTGCTAACGCTCTACTGAAACGAGTAGCTAATTCTTTTTTAGATTGAGAAGCATCTGATTTAAGTAAAATTTTCTTCGCTGCGATTGTTTCATTTTTTATTTCAGTAATAACTACATTAGCTTGACTTAATTGCTTTTGGGCTTCATCTAAGCGTCGATTCGCTTCATTAAAGCGGTCTTCGGCATCTTGAACACCTTGTACAATGTTTGTTTTACGTTCTTCTAATAAAGATCCTAAAAAATCTTTACCAGTGTAAATAAGAATTGCATTTAAAGCAAGAATGTTAATTAACCCAGTTTCTAAAATATCAAGGTTTAACCGAATACCTTCGTTTTCAGCAATTAATGTAAAAATTTGATCAAAATTTTCCATATTTTAGAGTTTGTATGTAAACTGTTCGCTTATAAAAAGGAAAATTACAGTTACCAAAAAATTTAAATTGATAATCGAGTTTCAATTTCTACACATAAAGATTGAACAATTGTATCTAAACTACTAAGGGCAGTATTTTGTTTATCCAGAAGATCTTTTGTAATAGTATCTAATAAATTATCAATATATTTTTGAGAAATATTTAGTTCGATTTCTAAAATTTCTTTATGAATTTTTTGTGAGTTTGTAATTTCTAATTGTGTTTCCTTACGGACATTACTTAATTCTTGTTCATATTGAGTCGTTAATTCATTTGCTTGTGCTAGAATTTCAGAAGCCTTTGCAAGGTTACCTAAAATATATTCTTTACGCTCTTCAATAACAGTTAATAATGGACTGTATAAAATCGTATTAAGAATTAACATTAACAAAATGAATTGAATCGCTACTAATGGCAAAGTTAAATTAAAATCAAATAATCCACCAGGACCACTCACTTCTGAACTTGAAATTAATATTGAAAGATTAACCATATAAAATCTATATGTTTTACTATAGAATTAAAAATTTTTAATAGATCGATCTAGTGAAAATAGAAAGTACTATTTCGATCTATTTTTTTTACGTAATAAACTAACCGTTGAATGGGTTAGCGAATAATAATGCTAATGCTACTACTAAACCGTAAATTGTTAAAGCTTCCATGAAAGCTAAACTTAATAATAGAGTACCACGAATTTTGTTTTCTGCTTCAGGTTGACGAGCAATCCCTTCAACTGCTTGACCAGCAGCATTACCTTGACCAATACCAGGACCAATAGCAGCTAAACCGATAGATAAACCAGCAGCTATAACAGAAGCAGCAGAAATGATAGAATCCATAATAAATCTTAATTAATATAAATGTAAATATAAATGTAATTTTAGAAAAATCTAATTAAATGATAATTTACTCAAGAGCTTCTGCAATATAAGCAGCAGCTAACGTTGAGAAAATTAAAGCTTGTACTGAACCAGCAAAAATCCCTAATAACATAATTGGTAATGGGATTACCAATGGCACTAATCCTGTTAATACAGTAATAGTTAATTCATCAGCTAAAACATTTCCAAATAACCGGAAACTTAGTGATAAAGGTTTTGTAAAATCTTCTAAAATATTAATTGGTAGAAGAAGTGGAATTGGTTGAACGTATCGTTTAAAATACCCTAACCCTTTTTTACTTAAACCTGCGTAAAAATAGGCAAACGAGGTCAATAAAGCTAATGCTACCGTCGTATTGATATCATTAGTTGGGGCGGCAAATTCACCTTCTGGAAGTTCAATTAACTTCCATGGAATAATAGCACCGGCCCAATTTGATCCGAAAATAAATAAGAATAATGTTCCAATGAATGGAATCCATTCTCTATAAAAACTTTCACCTAGTTGATTTCGAGCAATATCTGTAACAAAATCTAATGCAGATTCCATAAAGTTTTGCCAACCATGGGGAATTCGATCTGCATTACTAGTACCAAGAATTGAAAAAACTAACAAAATTGCAGTAACCAACCAAATGACTACTAAAACTTGTCCATGTACTAGATTGCCAGCAATATTCCAGTAAAAATGTTTTCCGACTTCTGCTTCCGCTAATAATGTAAACGTACTTGAATAAAAATTATCTGGGTACATAAAATTTAACTAACTTAGTAAATTACCCAATATTAAAAAATATACAGGAACAATATAGATTATAATTGTTTTTAGAATGTTTTAGGCTTATTTTTATATAAAAGCTCTATTTTAACCATTCATAACCTTTTATTTCTAATTCTTTAGCCAGACTCGCTGTCCCAGTTTTTATTATTTTACCATTTTGCATCACATGTACAAAATCTGGTTTAATATAATCTAATAAACGTTGGTAATGAGTGATTAGAATTATCGCTTTATTGTCGTCCATAAAAGTATTAATACCGTGTGAAATTATTTTCAGAGCATCAATGTCCAACCCCGAATCTGTTTCATCTAAGATAGATAATTCGGAATCTAATAAAATCATCTGTAAAATTTCATTACGTTTCTTTTCACCACCCGAAAAACCTTCATTAACATTTCTACTTAAAAAAGTCGAAGACATATCTACTAGTTTTAATTTTTCGGTAATAATACTAAAGAATGTAAGTGGATCTACTTCAGGCTCGTCTTTAAATTTTTGTTTTGCATTATACGCTAATCTTAAAAAATCTTCATTACTTACACCAGGAATTTCTATGGGATATTGAAAAGCGAGAAAAATACCTAAATGTGACCGTTCTTCAGGATCTAAATCAATAATACTTTTTCCTTTAAATAGAACTTCCCCACTTCGAATTTCATATGTAGGGTGACCTGCAAGGACTTTCGAAAAAGTACTTTTCCCAGAACCATTAGGTCCCATAATGGCATGAATTTCACCTTTATATACTTTTAGATTTAGGTTTTTTAAAATTTCATTAGTATTTATAGCTGCTTTTAAATCTTTGACTTCTAAAATTGGGATATTATCTTTCATTAACCAACACTTCCTTCTAATTTTAAACTTAATAAACGATCTGCTTCGGCAGAAAATTCTAATGGTAGTTCCGTAAAAACATCACGACAAAATCCACTAATCATTAGCTCGACACCTTTTTCAAGAGAAATCCCTCGTTGTAAGAAATAAAAAATTTGTTCCTCACCAATTTTTGACGTAGACGCCTCGTGTTCCACTTTACTAGTAGAATTTAGAACAGAAATAAATGGAAAAGTATTTGCATTTGATAAGTTTCCAATTAATAACGAATCACATTGAGAATAATTTCGAGCACCAATTGCTTTACTAGTTATATTAACCAACCCCCTATAACTATTTTTTGACTTTCCACTGGAAATTCCTTTTGAAACAATGCGACTACGGGTGTGTTTTCCTACATGAATCATTTTACTTCCTGTATCTGCTTGTTGATAATTATTTGTCAAAGCAACAGAATAAAACTCTCCCTGTGCGTTATTACCAACTAATAAACAACTAGGATATTTCCATGTTATATTCGATCCAGTTTCTACTTGAGTCCAAGAAATCTTTGAAGAATGTCCGGCACATAAACCACGTTTTGTTACAAAGTTATAAATTCCACCTTGCCCTTGTTCATTACCTGAATACCAATTTTGAACAGTTGAATATTTGATAGTAGCATTTTTAAAAGCAATTAACTCAACAATTGCTGCATGTAATTGATTATTATCATATTGTGGAGCAGTACATCCTTCTAAATAACTAACAGAACTATTATCATCTGCAATAATTAATGTTCGTTCAAATTGACCAGATTTTTGATCATTGATTCTAAAATATGTTGAAAGATCTAATGGGCATTTTATATTTTTTGGGATATAACAAAATGACCCATCAGTAAAAACTGCAGAATTTAATGCAGAAAAATAATTGTCGCCAATTGGTACAACCGTTCCTAAATATTTTTCAATTAGTTCAGGATATTCTTGAACTGCTTCAGAAAATGAACAAAAAATGATCCCCTGTTCTGCCAACTCTTTTTTGAAAGTTGTACCAACTGAAACGCTATCAAATACAGCATCGACAGCCACATTAGTTAATCTTTTTTGTTCCGTTAATGAAATGCCTAATTTTTCAAAAGTCTCTAATAATTCAGGATCAACATCATTAAGACTATCTAGTTTTTTTTTTATTTTTGGTGCTGAATAATAAATAATATCTTGATAATTAATTTCAGAGAATTTTAATTGAGACCATTCAGGACATTTCATTTTTTGCCATTGTTTGTAAGCTTTTAAACGAAACTGTAACAGAAAATTAGGTTCTCCTTTCTTTTGTGAAATTAACCGAATTACATTTTCATTTAATCCTTTCTCAATGATATCTTTTTCGATTGTAGTAGAAAAACCATATTTATATGGTTGATTAACTAATTTTGTTATATTAGTATTTAAGGTTTTATTTGATTGATTAATCATAAAATTAAACAAGTTATTGTAATTAAATAAATTATATTTTTAAAATTCTTAACAGAATAGTTTTTAATTATCATTATAAATGAATTATGAAATGATTTAAAGTTATTAATATCATAAGATATTTCACAATTTATATATTCTAAATAGTTATACACTTTTAAAACAATTTTTATGGGCGCTTTTAGAAAGTCATGTTATAATTATTATTAAGGTTGTTCCTAAGATTTCAACCGATAGAACTAATTATCGAAATTAGTTATATCTATTATATATTGCCTTTTTATTTTAAGGAGAAATAAATGTCTCAATCTGTATCAGAACGGACTCGAATTAAAAGTGACCGTTACGAATCTGGTGTAATTCCATATGCTAAAATGGGTTAC
>Ga0206123_10000235_pt1 | contig 54524 bp, 41 predicted proteins | sample Helgoland_Spring_2_FD_160086 | JGI IMG/M metagenome (GOLD analysis project Ga0206123, IMG submission 160086) | Pelagic subsurface seawater microbial communities from Kabeltonne, Helgoland, North Sea - Helgoland_Spring_Bloom_20160316_1 | ecosystem: Environmental > Aquatic > Marine > Epipelagic ...
AAATTCTTTTCTCACGTTTTTCAGTCAGACCTTATTCGGTACACACAGAAAGACGGTACTCTATCACGCGTATACAGAATTACTTAAGAAAGACTTCCCAAGTTATTTTTCTGAATAGTGACTTTAACAGAAAAAATTCTAGATTTATTAAGCTAAAATTTAGACAGATGAATTTTTTTACTAAGCTAAAAAACTCCTTGTTAGATTTATTTTAATTATTTGCGGAACAAACAACATTATGAAAAAAAATTTAAGTATCTTGATATTTATTTTAATTACCCTCAGCTGAATGGAAAATATGGGCCTATAGTACAGCCGCTCCTTCATTTATTGCTTCTGAGTGTACAGTTTTAGATATTGATGGTGCTATTTTAAGAGAAGGAACGAATGGATGGACAGCAATGGCTGCAAATCCTAGGGGTATGGCTGATCCAGAAAATGGCTGGAAAGATGCCCATGAGGCTATGGCTATTGTAGGAGATGCACAAGCAATGAAATGGGCAATGGCTTACATGAGTGGTAAAACACCAAAAATGGATCACGATGGCTGGGCTTGAATGCTTCATCGAGACATGAGTGAAGACAATTCTGTTGGAATGAGGATAGCTCCCAATGATGATGGGGGCATTGTTGTTAAAACTAAAGAGACAGCAGCTGAAGGTCAATGGATAGAATCAGGTCCGTATTTAATGCTAATGCCAAAAGATCCTTCAACCCTTAAAGGAATGATAACCGATTTTAATTCAGGTTCAACGTAGATTGTGTTTGTGGGAACAGGTTATGATCACGTTATGATTCCCGTCGAAGGACATTATGAGTATCAAAAGTGAAATAATGTAAATTGAGAACGGACAAATAAAATTTTCTTGACAATACTGCCCTATAGAAAGTGAAAATATCATAACATTATCAACTGTTGTGATATTTTTTTCTCAGTTAAAATAGTTGTTATTTCAAATCAATATTAAGTAAGTTTAAATTATGAAAAAAATTATCAGCCTTAGCATAGTGTTCATATGCCTTTTAAATACAACTTCTTTTGGACAGTTAAAGTTTTTAAAAAATATTGTTGAAGAAGATATTGTTGAAGAAGCTATTGAAGAGATAAGCCTTGACGAACTTAATATCGAAGAGGTTTCTTTTTCAGTAGAAGAAGCAGCAAATGCACTAAAAGAAGCCCTCTCAAAGGGTATCGAAAAAGGAGTTCAAAAGGTTAACAAAGAAGATGGATATTTTAAAAATACATTGATCAAAATTCCATTTCCTAAAGAAGCCGAGCAAATATCCACTACACTCGCAAAAGTACCTGGCGGACAAAAAAAATGTGATGAGGTGATTTTACTTATTAATAGAAGTGCTGAGTTGGCTTCAAAAGAAGCACTAAATATTTTCATAGGAGCGATAACAGCAATGGAAATATCAGATGCTATTGCTCTTGTGAATGGTGAAGAAGATGCCACCACTCAATATTTAGAAAAAACAACTAAAAGTGAATTGATCCTTAAATTTAAGCCCATCATAGAAAATGCCCTTCAACAAACAAGTACCACCAAATATTGGGGGAACGTAATGAAAATCTACAACAAAGTACCCTTTACTAAAAAAGTCAATCCCGATCTCGCCGAATATGTCACTGAAGAGGCCACTATTGGACTGTTCAAAATGATTGCAGTAGAGGAATTTGCAATACGAAGCAATCAAGCTAATAGAACTACAGCTCTTTTAGAAAAGGTATTTGGTCAATGATAAAAATCCACTAGCAGTTATAAAAGCCGAATCGATGTAATGATCGTTTAAATATGTAGCTAGATCATCTGAAAGATTCAAAAGTAAGACTTAACCCGACCATCGGCGGCCAACCATGATGATATCTTCAGACTGACCAAAAAAAATTCAGAAAATATAAGATCATTTTTTCTTAGTTGGGAATCACTCAACCATAAATCTAATCTTAAAGAAACTCTATTGAATGATGACATGGGTAGCGCGTTCATCTGAAAAATGACTATAATAATGTTTAAAGAAGCCTTAGACATTCATTGATTACTTTCAATATTATATATAAAAACCATTCAACCTGTGATCTCTAACAAAGTCAAGGCGTCTAGATCAATTAAATGGATAGAAGATCAGAGCAAAACATGGAAGTGGAACAGTTAACAAATTGAATGCAATGAAAACAATAACGAAGGACCCTATCTCTAATATAAATAGATCCTCAATGGATTGAGTGATTATTTTGATAAACCCTTCATAGCTATACCATCAATGATTGTTTCACTCTTTTTTTGAACAATTCGAGCTATCGAATGCCTTTTCCAAAACGGGTAATAAATAAATAATAAATCACTAAAACCGGTGCAATAACAAAGGTAAGTATGGGTAGTTTCTCTACCGAAAAGGCATCCAATATAAAAGCCAATAACATTACAATGGACACTATGGAAATGATAAGCAATAGATAGGCAATCAGTTTTGGATTCATTGTTTTCTCTTTTGAGTCGTTGAATACGCATTAACACTTTTGAAGTTTATAAAATCTCGGAAAACTTGAATAGGGATGAAGAAATACCCCGATATAATTCCCTAGATTTCATCTTCGAAACAGCAATTCTAGAAATAGTCATGTAAATCTAAAAAGAATGAAATTAAAACTTAGATATTAACTGAATTACCTACTTTTACGAGTATAATATCATAAAAATGAATTACCGGTCAAAGATGTCTCGTTTTATTTGTCTCACCTTGATAGGCTTACTTACTACCATTTTATCCTGTCAGGACGAGGGACCAAACAATTATATACTGGCTATAGACATTGTTCCTCTCAACGGCGGTACTGTTTCTCCGTTATCGGGAACCTATAATGTGGGTGATACAATTACTTTGACTGCAACACCTAATGAATATTATACTTTGAACGAATGGCTTGAGGACTCGCTGGTCTCATTGACCGATCCCTATAAATGTTGCCTCACTTTAATCCTAGATGGTCAAAAAAATATAACGGTAACCTTCACACTCACAGATAACGATAACGATAATATACCAGATAAATTTGATCTCTGCGATGATACACCTGAGGGACTTATAGTAGATCAGAATGGCTGTGCAAATGTCCAAAAAGATACTGATGAGGATGGTATCAATGATGCAATTGACATTTGTCCTAATACACCAGCTAATGAAAATGTTGACGAGAATGGATGTCATGCAGTGTTGGGGAATTATGCACTTGGGGGTGTCATTTTTTATATTGATGAAACATTGAATCATGGATTGGTTGTCGCTCTCAATGACAATGAATCTGGAGAATGGGGATGTTCAGATGAAGAGATATTAAATGCAAATGATAGTACTCTCGGATCAGGATATGGAAACACTTTAGCGATTCTGGCGAATGATTGTGAACCGGCTGGTATTTCTGCGATTATTGCAGCTTATTCGGCTACTACATTCATCAGCGAAGATACCGTGATCAATGATTGGTATTTACCCTCAATTGATGAATTAAAATTATTGTATCAAGAAAGAGAATGGATCGATGATAGCTTAACAGTTTATAACGGTACACGATTTGAAAATACTACCTATTGGAGCTCTACCCAAGACAGTGCTGATAAAGCTAAATCAGTAAGCTTTGGTAACGGATTAACGAAGAGTAGTTATAAAGTGAGTGTCAATAAAGTGCGCGCGATCCGAGCTTTCTAATGTCTTTAATTCCACTGGTGATATCTGAGATAAAAGAATAAAACCCCAACTTATCCGGATACTGAGTTAGAGACCTCATAATGGCCTTCATTACTATGAAAATAAGTAGGCACAAAGTTTTTCTTGACTAAGCAATCAAAAAAAAGGGCTAAGAACATGAAAACATCAGTTATCTATCAAGCATCTCACTATTTAATTTATTTTCTGCATTCCTTTTATGACTACATTACCTGTCCCTGAGGGATCGCAAGGATAACCGAAGGCAAGTAATGCTTTTTCTGGATCATTGATTGTATCATAAAAATCATCTAAAAATTTAAGTGTCTTGATTTTATAGCTTGACTGTATTTCCTTATTATCTTCATAAATTGCGTAGATAGCCGGCTTTAATCTATTAAATTTATCAAAGATAGGCTGATACACTGACATCTCACTGATACAATAACCTCTATATCTTCGGGTAAGAACATTACTCAGTTGAAGTGCTGGGGCAGGCTTAGCATAAGGGGATCTGACAATACCCGCATGATCGAAATCATAAGGTACCGCAATGGGTAATTTATTCTGCCCATTTTTTATCAATTTAATATTTTGTTGATACTGAACTGACCAATCCGTGTTGGCGATGAGGTATTCAAAAACGGCCATCTCTAAAAATTTAACTTTATCAAGTTGAGTAGGCTGATAGCCCATTTTCTCAAACAAAAAAGCTTGATTTCTTTGCGCCATCTGGTTTTCATTCTCTAATAACAGACCATAATAAGTATGCGTTTTTTTTCGCTTTAAAGTATCTTGAAATGAAATTTTTAATAATTGGCCCTGAAAGCTTTGAGGTGAAAAAAGATTATATAATTTATATACAAGATATTCATGTACCGTATACTCATCCCCTTGACATGGAGTTACCAATTTCATCTTGTTTTGACCAGAAAAAAGCGTATTATCCATAACTTTTGAGTTAGGGAAGTTCAACATTAAGGGTGGATATTTACAATTAGATGCTGATTTTCGGAAATTCCCTCTTGTTTTTATTTTAAGGGGTATACTCACTTTTTTTTGATCTGAAAAATAGAATAATTCAGCAGGGTGGTATTGAGAATCATCGCCACGGTCCTTAAAAATAGTTTTGAGATCTCCACTCAAGGTAAGTTTCAACACCTCCTCTGTAAATAGCTTAGGCATCTGTCCTAGACTCTCAAGATTACCAAATAAAACAGAGAAAATTATAAGGAAGACAGTGTGTCCTGAATTTGATTTTTCTTTTAATTCATTCATAAACGAAATAGGAAATGTCATTTACTATAGATGATCAATAAATGAAAATTAATTATTTCTACCCACATAAATAGATTATTAAAAACAAAATTGAGTAGAAAGATTCTACTTGCTTGATTTTAATAAGCGTTTATCAGATCCGAAAATCATCCTCATCTACTCAATGCAATCTTGTCTGCGCACGCTACTTAATCGAGCATTAAAAAAAGCCCAATCATGCGATTTGGGCTTTTATAAAATTGTGGATAATAGTTATTTGGATTCCTGCCGGAATTGATCGAGCCAAACAATTTTATTATTTACCACATAATAGCTTTCATAAATTTTTGATTTAATCGTATCTCCGTCTGGATTGATATCGTAGGAGTTAAAAAAAGCTTGAACATGCTCTCCACCCAAAGCTGGATTTAAATCAACCGAATAAGCACGATTAAATGTCCATCCTCCCATAGTATCTTCAGCTACATTTTTTTGAAAATCCTCAAATGATGTAAAGACCATTCCTTTGTAAGTAGTAATTCGCAGAGTATCTACAAAATAATTTTTCATAGCAGCATAATCACGTGCGACCCATGCCTTATCAAGTGCTTTAACCAAATCAATAGGTTCTTGAGTGCCTAGATGCCATTTAAACTCCTTGAGCTAATCATTTGAATGAAATCCAATAGATCTCTCAACTACTGTAGGATCGGGCCGAGCACAGGCAAAAGCAAGTATGATGATAGATAATAGATATAAATTTTTCATTGTTTTATAGTTTTAGTTTTGGCGTAAAGCTTAAAGTTAGCTATTTCGACTATATATATAGAATACACAGCCTAATAAATCAAAAAAGACCACTCAGCAATGGAGTGATGTTAATATTCAAAAAAAGATATTATGAAAAGACTTATTTTGCAGTAGCAAACCAATCCTCTTTAACCAAACCATATTTCATATTAAGGTATTATGAAGAAAAAATAATTACCGGTAATACCCATATAAGCGCTACTAAAGACTAAAGATGAACTGTATAAACAATAGGTTGATTAATCTCATGGAATTATGTTTAAGCTTAAAATTCATTAATTTTACCCTTTAGACTACTTATTTAAATTAATTTTATTCGTGCAATTTATAGAATTGTGGACATAGATCAACTTAAAGCTGCTATTCGGACGGTAAATGACTTTCCTATTACTGGTATTGCCTATAGGGATATCACCAGTCTTACTGAAAATCCTGAAGCTTTCAACCATACACTGACGATGTTTGTCTCAGGAATTGAAGCCTTTAGAGGTGACAAAATTATTGGAATAGAAAGTCGAGGTTTTGTATTTGGTGCCCCACTCTCTGATCGCCTCAGACTGCCTTTCATTATGGTCAGAAAACCCGGTAAATTACCTAATGATACTTACAAACGTTCACACGATTTAGAATATGGAAGTAGCTCATTAGAAATTCAAAAAAATACAAATATTAAAACTTTCGAAAAAATCGTAATCATGGATGATCTCATCGCCACAGGAGGAACTGCACTAGCTTGTGCTCAATTGGTTCATGAAAATTTTGGTGTCTTAAAAAAAAATATCCTTATTCAAGCCGTAATAAACCTCCCCGAACTTAGCGGAAGTGATCTTATCAAAGCAAGCGGTTATTCGGTTCAAACCTTGATTGAATTTTCAGGAACCTAATGGTCTGTTTTACAAAAGGATTTATAGAAATAATGTGCTTTTTCAATGCCTAACTATTAGACTCAATCAAAACTATAACCATAAATTCAAAGCTTTGTGGCATAGTCCATTTTATTAAAATCATGTTTCATTTTTTTAAGATTAATTGAATTTTTATCAATTAATTTTCTCAACGATCTTAATCGCTTACTCTCCTCAGCCAATTGAGATTTTGTTTTTTCGATTTTTTCTGTCACATCACTCAATTGTATTTGGGATAACCTTTCTTTTTTTAATACCGTTTCTAAACTTTGAATTTTTTTTCGGTAAACACCCTCTAATCCATAGCTTTTAAGCCTAAGAATAATCATTTCTTTAGAAAGCTTATTAATCTTCATAAGCAGATCAAGAGCCGACTGATCTGATAAGGAAACCTCTATTTCTTTATCTCTAAATCCGTTTTTTTGAAAAACTTGATTTTCTTTTAACTCCTTAGCCATATCATTTATAGTCTCCGATGAATCATCGCATGCGGTCATAAAAACGAGTAAAATAATGATTGAATATTTGACTACTCTTAAATTTTTCATTCCGTTACCGAGTATTGATTAAATCTAAATTTACCAATATCCTATAGGCTTTCAAAATAAATTTTTATTAAATCACATAGCAGCAAAAGACCCATACTTTTATTAGATTATATCTTTCAATAAATTACAATAATTTATTGACTAAAAAGTAGTATCAAATGAGTTTGGAGAATTAGTTTTTAAAGGATTTATCAAAAAACAAATAGAATTAAAATTCTAATATAAAAATCAACTGACAATATGAAACCCCAAAGCCAACCCAAGATTTATAACGGAAAGTAATGTTAAGATTGAAAAGGTGTAGAAATCAAAATACAATAAAAAACACTATGTGTTTTAAAAATGTTATCTGTTGATTTTTAATTAAACCCGACATTCAATTTAAAATTTAATACCTTAAATAATTCAAAAACTATTGTAAATCAGTAGTTTTTAGATAAGAATAAGTCTTCCAATTTACCAACACTCAAAAGAAATCTTTTTGAGTGTTGGTAAAAATCATAATGAGATCAAAAAAAATTTAGGCCAATTCCCTATTAAATATTTATTTTAATAATACTTTTGTGGGATGCGTCAATTAGTGTTTTCAAGCCTTTTCATATCAAGTCTTCTTTTATTTAGTTGTTCGAAGGAAGAGGAAGATTACGAAAATGCCATTTCTTTCCTAAATAATAACCCGATTACTACAAAGGCTATTTTCTCAGAAGAATTTAACGAACTACAAAATCATTCTACACTTCAGGGGAAATTGCTGAGTGATGTTGATTACAGTTTTTTGGTAAATATGGTAGGTGATTTTCAAATCACTCAAAGTTTCGATAATTGCGACTACCAAACAGAAGATGCTCGGATTTGGCTTAATATCTATGGCTCTAATTATAAGGCCAATTTCAAGGATATTTATTCCATCAAGGAAGATATTTTCACAGAAATGGATTCTACCTCCTACCGATTAATTTTAAATTTTGCTCCTACGAAGGTAGGTTCCCTTTGCGTAAATAATTGTCGAGATCAATATCGGTGTTCCCAAGATTTACCATCCTTCGCTAATATTGCTCCCACAACTACTATATATACTCAACAATATCTGATATTTAATGATGCAGACACCAGAGCCCGCTACAAAACTTATTTTGAAATATTAAGAGACGGTTTCTAAATATGGTATCAGGCTATTTAGTTTTGGTATAAAAATATTGAAGTTCGTTAAGATTAATGATTAGAAAAAGAATTAAAGATTCAAATCACGTGCATATTGAACCACATTAAATATTTTACCCTCTAGATCAAAATAAAAAATTTCTACCAATTCTTTTTCCCAGATAGAACCATCTTTATAGATTCTTTTTTCTCTCGATAAAACTGTTGCTCCAGAAATAGGATCAGTATCTTCTATCTTCAATGGAGCTATTGAATACGGCTTCCATTCTACTGATTGATATGAATCAAACATTCCGTACCAGTCTTTCTTGGAAAGTGTTGCTTGCATTCCATCATGTCCATTCATAATGGCTTTAACTGCAAATGCTTGGCTACAGGCTGCTCCATCCATGTTATTATAATCTTTAAAAAACTTTTCGAGTACCTCTATTTCCCCTCGATTTGAAAAAACCAGTGATCTTCCAGTGACTTCCGTGGTTTTTTTACCATAAAATTTTCCTCCCGAACTTAAGCCAAATTGACTCGTACGATCTTTGCGTGCCCATTGACTAAACCCTGTGATCTTATTATTTTGATTCACCGTAAATATTTCCATCAAATCTAAGTTCTGTTGAGAACCATTTTTCCATTTCCGATCCTCTCTCGACCAGGTCAAAACTAAAGTTTCGTCAGTATCCTTTATTTTAACTGGAATTAGTCTATAAGGTGCCATAGAAATCTGCTCCATCGCATTCAACCATTTTCTATTACCCTCAACGACTTGAGTTCCAAATGCAGGACTGTAATTTTTCATCATTGCATCAACATCTTTCAAAGTATAATTTCTGGCAGCATCCAACACCGTATTTACAGCAGCTTGTTGTCCAAAAACATAAGACTTACCATTGTTTTCATCAGCTAAAAGGTGAATTCCCGCCTTTTTTATTTTTTGAGCAATCAGCAATTGGGAGCTAAAAATAAGTACAATCATCAATATGCTTTTCATAGTTATCTGTGTTTAAAGGTGATTTCTTAGATTAAAAATGAACCACTTAAATTTAAAAATAATATTTAAACTTTCCGGTTATATTTGTTTTTAATAAAAGAAACTTTAATTAAATCAATCCATGAAAAAATACATTTATTATCTGGCCATTGGCTCTTTACTATCATGTAATAAGTCCATAAAAATAGATACTGCGCCCCTATCGGGTACCATCAATCAAAGTGATGAAAAAACAAAAATTGTTGAAAAACTGGGTAAAGCCTACACTACAGGAACCTTTGAACTAGCCAATGAATATTTCACTCCTGATGGTGTACATAAGGTTAATGATGTTGTCTATAGCACTGAAGAAATTATTGAAGGCTATAACTTTCACTCGCTGTTATTTGATGAGCTCAAACACAACGACCCACATATCACCACCATGTTTTATAACAATGGTGATGTTTTCACCAATCAATGGGTCCATTGGAGTGGCGTTTCAAAAATTACAGGCCAATCTCATGAATTAGATTTTTACTGCTCTTGGAAATGGGAAAACGATAAAATTGTGGGGACCCACTGCTATTTTGATACTCGAATGATTGAAAAAGAAGCTGAACTCTTTCAGCAAAAAATTTCTGCTATTGGAGAAAATACTAATCAATAAATAGAAACAATAAAGGAACGATACCCTTTGAGTAAGAAGAAAAAGAAAAATAAAGATTTACAACTATCAAACAACATTTCACGGAGAGATTTTGTCAATGGTAGCTTGGTCGGATTGGGCGTCGCTTTACTGAGTCCAAGTTTACCTGTTATTGCCGCAGAAAAAAAACCGGTTGGACTTTTTAAGGACCCCTGGACGGGTTTTGGTGGAGTAGGTGATTATGCGAATTCAAATGGTAATGTCGCCTCGGTTCGAAAAGCCGCCCATTTAATCCGCGATGGACTCACATCAAAACTATTGGACGAAGCAGAGAATACAGGTGAAGAATATGATATGATCATTATTGGTGGCGGATTTTCAGGAATTGGTGCCGCTTATCAATTTCATAAAAAATACGGTAATACTAAAAAGTGTTTAATTATCGAAAATCATCCTGTCTTTGGAGGTGAGGCAAAGCAAAATGAATTTGAAGTCGATGGCCATAAACTCTATGGCCCACAAGGCTCTAATGATTTTGGCCCTCCTAACAAAAATGACAAAGGACTTATTGCTGAAATCTATCATGCAATAGGTCTGCCTTTTGACTACAAATTTGTTGAGCAAGACCCTAAAAAAACTAAGATTAAGGCCCCGATAGAAAATTATTATGGAGTGTATTGGGATGAAGAGCGTTTTGATACCGGTTACTTTTTAGGTAAGCAAGCAAAAAAGCCCTGGATCATTAATCCAAGATCTGATAAGCTCACCCGCTTGCCTTGGCCAGATGACATTAAAGCCGACTTGAACCGTGCCTTTGAAGATCTTGAAGATAAGTACCAAGGGGACAACATTGATCGGTGGTTAGACAGTATGTCTTATAAAGACTTGCTTGAAAAAGAGTATGGCTACAACCCAGCAGTGACTAAATATTTTGACCCCATCATTGCCATATCTATGGGAGGGGTTGGCTGTGACGTTTACTCTGCCTATTCAGCCAGAGAGTTAGAAATGCCCTGCACGCGGGCGCGCTATGTTTATGACAGCAGTATCAATGAAGTTGAAATGGGGGCATTAAGTTTTCCCGGTGGTAATACCGGCAGTTTTAGACACATTGTAAAATACCTTATACCTGAAAGTATCACTGGCGGAAAAAAATTTGAAGATATTTTATTTAATTCCATCAATTTTAAGGCTTTAGATAGGCCAAGTAACCCTATCAGCATTCGACTGAATAGTACGGCTATCGATATTAGGCATGCAGGTGCTACCGACACTTCGAAGCATGTGCTCGTAACCTACGAAGAAAATGGTTTGGTAAAACGCATTAAAGCTAAGACCGTTGTTTCAGCCATTGGAGGCTGGGTAGGAAAGCATATCATTAAAGACCTACCCCCTACAATTACTGATGCCTACAAAGAATTCCATCACGCACCTATTTTAGTTGTTAATGTTGCTGTGCGCCATTGGCGGTTTCTTAACGAATTAGGCATTTCTTCTGCCCGATGGTTTGAGGGCTTTGGTAATTTCTTCTCCATAAGGCGTCCCATGGATACCGGTAAAAAAAATCAGCCCTTTGAGCCGGATAAACCGGCCGTGATGACTTTTTATGTTCCGTTTAATAATCCAGGACATCCTATATCCGTTCAAGGAACTATGGGCCGTGCTGAGCTACTCAGCAAATCCTATAGTGATTATGAAAAAGAGATTGTAGAGCAAATGACCCTAATGTTTTCCGACTATGGTTTTAACGCTCGGAGAGATATCGCAGGAATTGTTCTCAACCGATGGGGTCATGCCTATATCTCACCACAGCCCGGTTTTCATTTTGGAAAAGATGGTAAAGAATCCCCCAAAGAAATCGTAAAAAAAGGGTATAACCGAATACAGTTTGGTCACTCAGAACTGAGTGGCTATATGAGCCATACCAATGCACTCACTGAGGGATCAAGAGCAGCACTGGCTGCCATGGAATTATTATAAATAAGTACTTAGTGAAAGTAATGTAAGCTGTAATTCCTCAATTTTGATAGCTATCTATTCCTCGGTGGTATATTTTTTTTAATTTGCTTTTAGTCTATATTCGTCTAAATAACGTTTCAGAGTATTCATCCTATTTATACTTTTTGATGATTACAAATGAGGTGACTTTTTTTTGACGTTCAATTAATAAATATCTTGATGCTATTTTTGAAAAATTTGACCACCCAAGTACTCTTGCTCTTCGCATTTATTCCTTCTGTTTTTGCCGATCAATACCCCTTTAATTATCAGATAGATATTCAACATTATACTTTTGGGCTTACCTTATCAGATGATACCGATGAACTCATAGGAACTACCTCCATTGAAATTCTATTCAAATCAAATGATGTTAGACAGTTCAGACTAGATCTTGCCAACAAAACAAAAGAGCGTCTTGGTAAAGGCATGAAAGTATCCTCTATCACATCAGCAGATTCTCAATTAAAATACCGACATCAAGAAGATGCTTTGGTCATTAAGATGGATCAACCGGTGAGTAAAGGAAGCCTCAAAACTTTCATTATTGAATATAGAGGTATTCCACAGGCAGGCTTAGAAATAAAAAATAATCATAATGGTGATCGAACATTCTTTTGCGAAAGTTGGCCTAACAATACTAGAAATTGGCTCCCAACCATTGACCATCCGTATGAAAAGGCAACGGTTGAGTTTAAAATCATTGCACCCGCCAAATATAGTGTGGTATCAAATGGCATCTTGATGGAGGAATCTCTCCTGACTAGAAACCGTAAATTTACACATTGGAAGCAATCGGTTCCGGTATCTTGTTGGCTTTACGTATTGGGGGTAGCAGAATTTGCAGTTCAGCAAGTGGATACCTTTGAAGGCAAGCCCATACAGTCTTGGATTTATGCCAAAGATCGAGATGCTGGTTTTCATGACTTTGCCCATCCCACCAAAAGCGTACTTGAATTTTTCAGCCTCTATGTGGGTCCTTTTGCCTATGAAAAACTCGCCAATATCCAATCATCGAGTGTGACCAGCGGAGCTATGGAGACCGCTTCAGCCATCCTATATGCAGAAAATCTTATTACAGGGCAAGCTACAGAAAGGCTTAGGAATGTCATAATTCATGAGATCGCACATCAATGGTTTGGTAATTCGGTGACTGAATCTACTTGGGATGATGCTTGGCTCAGTGAAGGATTTGCTACTTATTTCACTATGCTATTTCAATCTCATCAATATGGCCATAAAACATACATTGAGGAGCTTAAAGCAGCAAAAAAGCTCATCAAAGACTACCATAAAAAAGATAGCAGTTTCATTGTTATTGATGACCGAACGGCTGAATTAGGTCCTGTAGTGACGGGTATGACCTATAAAAAAGGAGCTTGGTTTTTACATATGTTACGTGAGAAAATGGGATACGAAACTTTCAAAATGGGAATACAATCCTATTATAAGAAATATTTCAATGGCCATGCTTCAACGGCAGAATTTATTCATGAAATGGAACTCTTTACCTCTGAAGACTTGGACCCCTTTCTGAATCAATGGCTAAAACGTCCAGACATGCTTGAAATTAGTGCCGATTGGTCCTATGATGAAAACCTCAGTCAGATTAACATAACATTAACACAAAAGGCTACCTCAGAGGTATTATTCAAAGTGCCAGTTGAGTTTGAGTTACATTTTTCCGATGGAATAGATCCTGTTATATTCCAAGTAGACATGAGCGCACGTTCGGAAGCCTATACAATCCCAGCACTCATCAAACCTCAACTCATTATAGCTGATCCCAGAACGGTATTACTGGCGGACATCCGATTAACGGAACAAAGATGATCGCTACCTATTGAGTCGTAACCTTATATTCTTAGTCCTTTAAGATCATTCTGTTACCATCTTTGTCTAATTCAACAGCAATCCCCTTACCCAATTTGTTTAGGTTACTTAATTGTGATTCCTTATCTCCTACCACTACATATACCATTTCATCTTCGACTAAATATTGGTCAATGACTGATCTAAAATCAGTCAATGTCATATTCATCAATTCATTTTGATCTTCCTCTAGATAAGTCAAAGACTTTTTATACTTACTCATATTTCGCAAGAGACTGAGTTTTGCAGACAAACTTTCATAAGATCCAGCGTTCGATTTAATCAACTTATTTTGAGTAATACCCACCTCCTCATCAGTGAAAGTTATACTGTAATTTCGTATAAGATCCTCGATGATCTCAATCGATGCACTGGTTGCATTAGCCCTAACACTTGAATATGCCACAAAGGGTGACAATTCCTTACTTTCCCCAAGAAAAGAATAAGCACCATAGGTATATCCCTTTTCAATTCTGAGAGTTTGAAATAACCTACCACTGGAACCTCCTCCCAAAATTTCATTCGCAAAGGATAACTTATTAAATGAGGCATCCGATGCAGATAGTACCAGTTTACCAACAAAAATAACAGACTGTTTAGCTCCTGGAACATCAATAAAATAAAGCTTCTCATCAATATTATGTATGGTTTTCACTTTCTCAGTTAGGGGTCGCTCACCTATCTTCCATTTTTTATCCAATGGCTCAAAAGCCTTGACAACCTGGTCCCTTTTAATGGCCCCTACTACATGTATAGTTGCTAAGGTAGAACTGATATTCTTTTCATAATAATCAATTAAATCATCAATGGTTAGCTTTTCAAGGGTCTCCAATGTACCGTTAGCAGACGTTGCATAAATATGATCAGGTCCGTAGAGCAATTTGGTGAGATTTCGATAAGCGATATTTGTAGGATTCGATTCATTCCCCTCTAATTGAGTCCTTCGTTTTTGTATCAATCTATCATACTCACCTTGATCCCATCTAGGATACAGCAATACTTCGGTAATTAACGAAACCATTGCCTCAAAATTTTTGGCCAAGCAGGTGGCCGAGATTCTTATTTCCTCGTTAGTGCTATAGATATTGATAGACGCCCCCAATAAGCCTATCGCCTCTTCCAACTGCATAGGCGTTTTAGATGCCGTCCCCTCCATCATTAAATCTGCTAATAATACAGAAGTACCAGATTTTTCAGTTCGGTCCAGGCGGTGACCTCCTTCTAAAGTAATGTCAAATGTCACCAAAGGGATTTCATTATTCTCAATGCCATGCATCCGAATTCCTGTGTTTGTTAAATTCTCAATCCATACATCAGGCATCTCAAATAGCGGTAATTCACTTAACTCTGGCTCGGACCTATCAAAAATAGTGGGCGTTTTATCGTACACTGCCTCATCACCCTGACTGACTTCCTCATTTTCGATATTGGCTACTATTTGTTCCTGGAAAACCTCCGCTTTTATTGCACCGTCTACTATTAAAGACGTTTGACCATAGGGTACAAAACTTGTCATCACGTAGGGTTGTCCTTTGATATATTTGTGGTAAACACGCAATACATCTTCTCGGGTAACCTTATTGATTAAATCTGCTCGCTTCACAGCATAACCAGGATCACCAGCATATTCATTATCAATAACTAAGGTATAAGCTTTATCTAGAATGGTTTCAATACTCCTGTATAAACTGGTCTCGGACTCTGCTTTGATTTTTTGAAGTTCTGTGTCACCAAATCCTTCCTTTTCAAATAATTCAAAGGCTTCATCAATGGCTCTTTTTACTGAATCTAAATCCACACCCGCATTGGCACGCACTCGGATTACGAATTCTCCCGCTAACTCCTTACTACTTTGATAACTTGAAACGGCTGGTGCCAATTTTTTATCTTGAACGATAATCTTGTAAAAAGGTGCCTTTTTACTATCATCAAGCAATGCAGATAAAACATTCAGCGCCTGTACGTCGGGATGGTATTCCTCAACCGTTGGAAATACCATTCTCAATTCAGGTAGTTTAGCGAAATTATCTTCGAAATATAAAGATTTTAAACCTACAAGATTTACAGGCATCGGGGCTAAAGATTGAACTACAGGCCCTTTTCTGATTTCACCAAACCATTGCATTACTTTTGCCTTGGTTTCGGCTATATCTATATCTCCAGCAATCACCAATGATGCATTTGCCGCACCATAGTAGGTTGCATAAAATTCCTTAACATCTACTAATTCAGCCGATTGAAGATCTTCCAGCTCCCCTATGACGGTCCAACTATATGGATGACCCGGTGGGTATAGATTTTTAATAATGATTTCATTGGTAAAACCATAGGGCGCATTGTCAACTCTTTCTCTTTTTTCATTTTTTACTACCTGTTTTTCTCGTTCTAAGGCTTCCTCAGTAACCGTTTTAATCATATAGCCAAATCGATCAGAGTCAATCCATAGAATTTTATCAAATGCATCTTTTGGAACTACCTCATAATAAATGGTTCCATCATTCCATGTGCCCCCATTTCTTGTTCCACCCCATTCAGGAATCATTTTCCTATTGGCCCCTCTAGGCACATTCTCAGAATCGTTGAAGGACATATGCTCAAAAAAATGAGCGAAGCCTGTTCGTCCTGGCTTCTCTCTATTCGAACCCACATGCATCACGGTGGCCACGGCGATAATAGGATCAGAATGGTCCTCATGAAGGATCACCTCAAGACCATTTTCTAAGGTAAATTTCTCATAATCAATCGAAAAATTTGTGGAGTCCGTTTGGCATCCAGATATTATGCAAATATGGACGGCAAAAAATAATTTTAAATATCTCATTAGGTAAGGAAAATAGTCGTTGGTTTTAGAATCTATTAAAATTAAATATAAATTTTTTAAAAGTACTACTTAATCTTTAATCCTTCGCTAAATTATAAAACCAGTAAAAATGACGACTAAATTGACTCCAATCCAAGTGAAAAATCGACCCATTTAATACTTCCAATTATCACCCACTGCAAGTCTATTATATTTAACCATCAATAATAAACTGCAAAAAATGAATAATCCTTTGTAATGGTTCATAAAAATGAATAGTTAGATTCTCTGTTGAGTCAAACTGTATTTGTTTTGCCAGTCACACAAATCTTGCAATATCTTTTTCAACTGAATGGCACCTTCCGTCAATGAATACTCTACTTTTATGGGGTCTCATTAAACTGCTGACGAAGCACCAAACCATCTCGCTCCATTTCTTTCAACTGATCTCCTAGCACCTTTCCAAGGATAAAAAGAATCACAAAGTTAAGTTCACCAAAACGAAGTTTACCATCCATTAGCCTTGACAGAATAATGATTTTCCACTTCCCTCCCAAAATTTGCATGGCACCACCGATAGGACAACTATTGTTTAATTCTGTATCGATCATTTAAAATGGTACTCAGTCAAAAAGTAAGTTAACAAAAAATTAAATTTTTTTTCAATCGAAAAAGCTCAACAATGCTTTCTAAATTTAGTAATATCAAAATTAACATTAGAGGGAAATCAAATCATTATGAATAGTATATGTTTTAATACTGAGTTACTTTTTATGACTTGACATTACGCCGTTTGACAAAAAATATAGTTCATCATCCAATGGACAGTTAGAGTGATTAGATACCGGTGGTGGGTAGTTAGCACCTCGATCACTTTCGCTGTGGGGCTGGCATTACAAGGAAAAATGGAATTTAATGGCAATTATCAGGCCTTCTTTAGTAAACCGAATCCTAAACTTGAAACCTTCGATGGTTTACAATAAAAATATAAGAAGTAGGACAATGTATTGATTACTTTATTACGTGAAAATGGAGATATTTTCTCCGAAAACAATCTTGAAACTTCTCTTAGAATTACCAATAATTTAAATATGATCTTGGAAAGACGCCTTTTTGATGGTATTTGCCACCAAGAGTTTTTTTATTGTTTTTCGGACAAGACAGCTTTTTAGCCGTTTTCTTTTCTAAGTACTTCTAATAAACCTCATGTATATTTATCCCAGTCTTATAAGCTATCACCGAAAAATATTTGACCTATCAGTATCCTTGCTCGTGCGACCTATTTGTATCAATGATCTACTGCTCAATCCTCAGGTAATGTATATCTAAGTGGGACGATCACTTTTGTTTTCCATAAGTAAAGCCTGTTAGGAGTAATTTTTATTGGCAGTCGTCTTTACTGATCTTTTTAAATCGGATGCATCATTTAACTCTATTTTGGTCCAATATCCAATCCCCCACCTGGGGCTGGATACTAAAGGCGCAAAAGTCATTTCATGGGTCATCACATCTTCAAATAAGAAGATGACATAGGCGACAACCTCGTTGACTTAAATAGAAACTACTACTTACCCTTTTTTAGTTTCTTTTCTGCCTTCTTTTCTTTTGGTGTTTTGGCGGATTCCTTCTTTACATTTTTTTTCATGTTGATGCCTTTAGCCATGATGATTTAAATTATTTTTTTAAAAGATATGCCTTATTAGCTTCACAATTAGAACCAATACCTATTTTTATATGATCTCAGTCGGATGTCCACAATCCCATAATGCTTAAAATACAACTTTTAAGTCACCCTATTTATTTACTCAATATCAGGTCAACACCTAAATTCATAACTTGATAATCTTCTTGTTGCCATAGATGATAATAAAATCGATCATTAAATAATGCCTTTTCTAAGAAATTCAATTTAAATTGTAAAGTTTAGGTTTAAATAAAAGGTAACATTTTTAAAAAATAATAATAATTTATATTTGAAGTCAAAAGAGCAGAGTTTTAGCTCCCTCAAAATAACCAGGCAACAGCCATAATCTCAAGAATTACTCTCATTATGAAATTTAGACTTCCCATTTTAGTGATAGGGACCCTTTTCACATGTCTCAACGTATTCGCTCAAAATAATTATTCTGGGGGAAATGCATTAGACAGTTATATAGGTTATTCCACTTCCTATTTTCAACCTGCATCTATTGTCAATTCTCTTAAAAAATTAAGCATCAGCGGCTCTTTAAATAGCCTAAAAACTAATAACTATACCGGCAGTAATACAAGCATTCTGAGCAAGACCTTTGGAAATGAAAATTCCAGATATAGAGATCATTCCGGACTCGGATACCAGTCCAGAAATTCTAGTATTGACTTAGTTGGAGTAAGTTATGAAATCAATCACAACAACGCCATTGGATTAAGTTTTCGCATTCGATCCTTCGGTAATCTGGATGGCCTTTCTAACGAATGGACCAATGCCATTCACAACGATTATGATGACTCAACACCTTTAAATACCCCTATTTCATTTGAAAATTACTCCTACAATCAGTTCATCTATTTAGAGAATAGATTTAACTATGCCCGAGTCATAAAAAATGAAAAAGCTAACTTTATAAAAGCAGGAATTGCTGTTAAATTGATTAATGGTATTGATGCTACCTATCTCTATTCTGATCAGGGAAGCTTTGAATTCGATAGTTCGACCAGCTCAGAGGCTACTTTTGCCTCTACCGAATTTAATTATGGCAGAGCCGAAAAAGGCAATATGTTTACTTCGAGAAATACAGGTATCGGACTAGATTTAGGAGCAGTGTATGAATATCGTCCAAAATACAACAGGTTCAATTATGACATGGATGGAGAAACAAATATTGAGCGATACGATCGCACGAAATATTTGTTCAAATTTGGCCTTAGCATCACCGATATTGGAAGGGTGAGGTTTACTCGAGATAGTCTCTCCTACGATTTTACCACTGCCAATAATACCTATGACACAGAAGTACTCGGAGCGCTCACCTTTGTCGATTTAGACATCCAAAAACTAGATGAAACGACTGTTTTCAAGAGTTTTGATGATTTTGCAGATGCTTCCACTAAAAATCAAAAGCAAGATGAAATGTTCAATATGAACCTTCCCACTTCACTCAATTTACACGCAGACTATCACTTCTCAAAAAACTTATTTTTAGGTTATACTTCTTCCACAGCTTTAATAAGAAAATCTGATCTCCACAAAGTGCATGTGAAATCGATACACTCAATTGTTCCGAGATACAGTTCTGAAAAGATAGGAGTAGCCCTTCCGTTATCCATTCAGAGGAACGGTCAGTTCAATGTGGGGCTGTCCGGTCGTGTCAATCTGCTTGAGCTGACAAACAGACTGAATGCCAGAGATGGTATCATATCTGTCGTCGGAGGTATGCATAATATCACAGGACTACTGGGTAAAAGAGCAAGATTCAACTCAAGTATATTCGCTGGAATTGTTTTCAATTTAGGATACAAAGTACCCTCAGACATCGATCGTGATAAAGTATCTGACAGCAAAGATGGTTGTTTGTACGATCCCGGCTTATTGAGTCTGTTGGGATGTCCGGATACGGATGGAGATGGAATTCCGGATGCTCAAGATTATTGTATTTACACACCCGGTCCCAAAAAGCACAATGGATGCCCTGATACCGATGGAGATGGCGTTTTGGATTTGAATGATCAATGTCCCTTAATTGCCGGATTGCCCATTCACTACGGGTGTCCTGATCGTGACAAAGATGGAGTGATCGATGCAGTAGACAGATGCCCTGATATCGCAGGCATTGAATTTAATAATGGCTGCCCTTTTGAAAATCCAGGGTGTTGTACCGACAATGACGGTGATGGCACTACTAATTTACTTGATAAATGTCCTGAGATTTCTGGATCTATCTACAATGAAGGCTGTCCTATTGATTCAACCAATCTTGAGAAAATTGATTTTTACAAAAATAAAAAAGATATTGACCCAAATCATACCATAGAAAAAATTGAACAAATCAAAAAAGAACAAGTTGATAATGAAATGCCCGATGGTACTCAAATTACCATTAATCCCATTTTAATAGAAACAACAACAGTGATCAATAATGACAAAAATAATAAGGAGAGCAAGAAAGATAAGAATAAGGATGACAAGGATAAAAAGACTGACCGAGCTTCGAACTCAGGGTCTTCCAGAGGTTTCATTGAAGCCCTTAATGTTTATTTTGACAGCGACGATGCGACTCTCACTAATAGCTATAATGACCAAATCATTGAATTGGTAAATAGATATGATTTTTCCGATGGAAGCGCATATCAGATCATCATTGTCGGTCATACCGATAATGATGGAGATGAGAATTACAATCTCATTCTATCGAAAAAGCGAGCGGAGACGGTACGCAGAAAACTAGAAACATTTGGAGCCAAAAATGAGCAGATAGAGGTGTACTATTATGGTGAATGGAAACCTTTAAAAGACAACGATAACAAAGAACAAAAAGGATTTAACAGAAGGGTTGAAATCCAAGTATTGAAAAAATAAGCAGCTTATTAATAATTCAGTGAACCTCTACCCATATTGTTAAATAATGAGCCTTAGCCCCCATTGGTTAAGACCCATTATGATGTAACTATAAGAAGGCTTCTGACTAAACTTTTTTGGGATTTTAAAAAAAATACAAAGTATCTTATCCTTGTTTTCCTTTTAATTAAAGTCTTATCTGCTTTTTTCATAATTATTTTAAATACAGAGCACGGATTAAATAGATATTTACTTACTTTTATCTTCTAAAAAAAATAATTATGAATATCCATTCTGCAAAATTCAAATCATTTCTATTCATTTTAGTTTTTGCCATTAATTCTTGTGGGGATGCGGCAAAGAGTAAGTCTTCTGCATCAGAAAGTGCTGAATTTGAAACAGCAAAAAATCAAATGAATGCAGACGTTAATGCCTTATTGAGTTCCTTTCCTCCTCCTTCAGAAATACCCTATCTATTAATGGCGACGGGTAGTGATTTTGATGGTACGGCAGTCAATGAGGTATCAAAAGTGGATGATTATACCCGTGAGATTACTCAATCTGCTGTTAATATAGGTATTTATACAACAGATATTGGTTACTTGATCTCCTACGACAAAACGCAATCAGCACTAGAATATATCGGTGCTTGTCAAAAACTTTCCGAAGCAGTGGGTGTCAATTCGGTGGTAGATCTTGAATTCATGCTCAGGTTTGAGCAAAATTTGTTGAATAAAGATTCCTTAAAAACATTGGTAGATGAGGCCTCTAACCAATCCAATAAACTTCTGGAAAGTACAGGAAGATTAGATATAGCTAGTTTAATTTTGTCTGGTTCTATTGTTGAAGGTTTGTATATCTCCACTCAGCTCATTAAAAATTACCCTGAAGACACGCCAGCTGAAATAAGAGATCTTATTTTAGAGCCCTTAATCAAGGTGGTCATTGATCAAAAAGAAGGGCTTGATAAGCTAGTTCAAATAGTTAAAAAGTTTGATGATAACCAGACCCTGAGTTCACTATTGATGGATTTAAACAAAATTAAAATGATTTATGACAACGAATTGATTGAAATCAGTACTCAAATTGCTTCAAATAAAGGCGACATGATGTTACAATCAAAGGTACTTGATCATCTCACTGCTGAAATCAGTCGGATAAGGAACTCATTCGTTCAATAAACCTTTTTGTTATGACGTTTAGAGTTTTAATCTAGAAACGTTTCTTTTGAAGTATCAAAGCAAGACACCCCTAATCATTGTGAAATGGATAAATGGATTTTTTATTGCTAAAGTTCATCCTATTTGATTTAATGCCATCAAGCGATTCTATAAAACTCAGCCCTCGCAGATAAAGTAACCAAAAAGTAACTAATCAGATAAAAAATGAGTGAACAAGTTCTAAATGCCATTCTTCAATTATTGGGATTAATCGCAAGAGAAGATGGAGTCACAGCTGAGGAAGAACAAACTGTTACTCGTTTTTTACGAGAGGAGGTATCACATCAAGATCTAGACGCCTACCTCAATGTGTTTCGAAAATACATAACTCTAGCCAATGAACACACTGATACGATAGATGAAATATGCAGTCGCGTTAATCAAGAACAATCAAATAATCAAAAAACCATCATTGTCATTCGATTAATGGAAATGATCATTGCCGATGGGCACGTATCTTTAAGAGAAAATGAACTCCTCTACAAGATTTCTAAACAATTATATTTTAGTGATCAAGTAACAGATTTGATCAAGAAATTTGTTCTGGCCACCCATTCGGATAGTGTTGATTCAGAGCATATGTTGCTCATTGATAATGAGCCAGTAAAATCCTCAGAATCTACTAAATCCATCCAAATGAATCATTTAGATGGATTTGTAGCGGTATTAAGAATTCCTGATTTTGATATCTATTTTGCCAAAAACATAGGTTCGACAGATATCATGCTGAACAACGTTGTCATGATAAAAAATTATGTCTACATCTTGTCATTGGGGTGCGTAATAAAGAGTCATCATAGCCCTCCTGTCTATTTTAGCAGTATCTTAACCCAGTTTAGGAAACCCGACGGCCTTTCTCAATTGAGTTTTGTAGCTAGCAATATTTCTTATAAATTTCCTAATGGAAATATTGGTTTAAGAAACGTGAACCTTGCGGCAGAAGGTGGACAATTGATCGCATTGATGGGGGGCAGTGGCGCTGGAAAATCAACCCTATTAAATGTATTAAATGGCAATGATAATCCCTCTACCGGAAGCTTAAAGATCAATAGTATTGATCTTTATAAGGATAAAGCTAAATTAGAAGGTATCATAGGCTATGTCCCTCAAGATGATCTCCTAGTAGAAGAATTGACTGTCTTTAATAATTTACTTTTTACTGCAAAGCTTTGCTTTAAAAACAAAGATGAAAAAGAATTAATCGAATTAACTCAAAACCTCTTGGATGCCCTAGGGCTCAATAAAGCCGCTCATTTAAAGGTAGGAAGTCCACTTGACAAAACCATCAGTGGTGGACAGAGAAAACGACTCAATATAGGCCTTGAATTGATTAGAGAACCCTCAGTTTTATTTGTAGACGAACCCACCAGCGGTCTGTCTTCTAGAGATTCTGAAAATATCATGGATCTTTTAAAGGAATTGTCGTTGAAAGGGAAATTGATTTTCGTAGTCATTCATCAACCCTCCGAGGATATATTCAAAATGTTTGATGAACTTATAATTTTAGATGTCGGTGGTTATCAAATCTACCACGGTAACCCTACGGAAGCCATCCCTTACTTTAGATCATTGGTGCAGTTAGTCAATACCACCTCCAACGCTAATCCAGAACAAATCTTCAATATCATCGAGAGTAAGATGATTGACGAAAATGGCCATTTCACTCAAAAAAGAAAAATATCACCCGAAGAGTGGCACGCTCATTATCTGAAAAATATTGAATTGAAGTCAGTTAAAGAAGCCATCAATCTACCTCACAAAACCTTAGATATCCCAAATAAAATCAAGCAATGGATGCTTTTTTGTCAACGTGACCTGATGTCAAAATTAAGCAATAAACAGTACCTGCTTATCAACTTCATGGAAGCCCCACTACTAGCTTTTTTATTGGCCTTTATTATCAGATACAATGGTACGAGCAGCAGTGAATATACCTTAGAAGAAAATCTGAATCTTCCTGTCTTCTTTTTCATGAGTGTCATTGTTGCACTATTTATGGGGCTAACCATCAGTGCTGAGGAAATCATTCGAGATAGAAAAATTTTAAAGCGAGAGACCTTCCTTAATTTGAGCCGTTTGAGCTATTTGTTGTCCAAAATCGTCATCTTATTCAGTATTTCATTGGGTCAAACTTTAAGCTTTGTATGGATCAGTCATTGGATCCTGGAGATACAGGATATGAATGTGAGTACTTGGATTATTTTATTTTCTGTATCCTGCTTTGCCAATATATTAGGACTGAATATCTCTAGCGCTTTTAAATCAGCTGTGACGGTGTATATCCTCATTCCTTTACTCATTATACCGCAACTTTTATTAAGTGGTGTCGTAGTTAATTTTGATAAATTAAATACCGCCCTAACTTCACAGCAAAAAGTACCCATGATTGGTGAAATCATGGCCAGCAGATGGGCATTTGAAGCCTTGGCCGTTTCTCAATTTAAGGACAATGCCTATGGCAAAATAACCTATGAGTTAGATAAAGAAATATCTCAAAATGAGTATGCTGCCATTTATTATATCCCGAAATTACAAAGTCACTTAGATTTTGTAAATATGCATTACAAAAGTGAATCTCCCGAGCAATTAAGAGGAGTGGTAGATCGTTTAACTACCTTACGTAACGAAATAACGAAAGTTTTAAAAATTATTGGTGTTGACAAATTCACGAAAATAGATCAGTTTACAATAGATTCCTTTTCACCTACCCTGATGGATGAAGCGGAAGCATTTTTTGAAGATTTGAGAATTTATTACAACAACAAAGCAAAAAAAGGGAGAATAAAGAAAGATGAAATACTTAATCCTATCCCTAATGACTCCCAGGCTTTACTAAAGTCGAAATCTCACAATAAAGCCATTGCTTCATTAGTAAAAAATATAAGTACACCCCAACGAGTAATAGAGGTAGACAACCAATTGATTCAAAAAATCTATCCTATTTTTCAAGAAAAACGTTCTCCTGGACATTTAATGGATTTTAGAACCATATTTTATGCTCCTTCAAAATACATTTTGGGATATCATATGGATACACTCTATTTTAATCTCATAATCATCTGGTTTATGACCCTTTTCTTAGGCATCAGTTTATATTATGATTGGCTCAGGAAGTTAGTTTCATAATCTAAAGGTGTTTTACCCGTCACTCATTAAAAAAAGAAGTGCCATTAAAGTTAATAGCTACTACTCATGTCTCGCCCTGTGGCTAGAATTAAGCGCCAAATCCCAAAATTAAAGACAGAATTACCAACTTCTTGATAAAATTTCTGATCCCTCTCTTTTTTTTTATGATGCCGTATTCCTTGGCAGCCGTAATCTTCGAACCTATAACTCTAGTTAATTCTTTAGTTATCCAAATATTTTTTAACTAAACTACATCTCTAAATTATTTTCGAAACAAGTAAACTAACAAAATCATGAAAAAAATATTCAGTATTTTATTGATCTTCATGGGTTCTTTTTTGCAAGCCCAAGAATATTATTGGTCTTCTTATAACATAACTATAGCAGATCAGGATATCGAAACCGTAGCCGGACTGATGGATGCCTATTTTAGTCAAAAAGAAAGTAAAAATGCAGGTATTAGCGTTTATCTTTTTGAAAATCACTTTTTCGACCACTCGGTAGATTATACGCATTCAATAGTTTTTACTGGGTCATTAGATGATCTAAGCAAACAATACGCCAAAGAATCTACTGCCGATTGGAAGTTGTTCTTAACCAAATTAAATAACTATGCTACTACACACAGTGCTGGACAAGGCAACAGTATTGCTTCCTTTGGAGAACCTGGTTCTCATCCCATTCAAAACGTTATTTTTTTAGAAGTCAACGATGCCGCTACCTTTGCCACACATTTTAAAAAATACAATGGCAAGTATAATCCTACTGACAGAAGGGTCACACTTGGCAGATTCAATACGGGACGAAGCCCATATGGAGAATCTCATTATGTTCTAGTAGGTATGGATGATTTTAAAACTATGATGAACTCTGGTGGTTATCGAGAAACCAATACTGCCGCCAAAAAAGCATGGAGCGAATACATGGACGTATTAGATGGAAACGTTTCAATCATTCGGTCAGTGACTCGTATTATGGTGGGTAAATGGTAAAAGAATAGGCCTAAAAAAAAGCACGGTCAATATAAACCTTACTTTTTTTTAGGCCTGTTCTGCTACTAAGATTCATAAGACCACTTACCTCCCACCATAGTTCTTTGAATAGGGCTATCTATAATACTCATCGGATCTTCTTTGAGCAGATTCTGATCCAAAATAACTAAATCAGGTAATTTTCCAACCTCTAAAATCTTTTTATGTGTTCTTGAAGGCATAGGCGCCATAGGTCTAACCTACTTTTATGGCCTCGTGAAAGTTATTCTTTGACTAGGATCCTAAAGATTTCTATTATAATCTCGTCTTATTAAACTTGATTGTATCGCCATCATAGGTTCAAAAGGTCCTGGAGGATAGTTTGAAGTTTGGGTGACATTGATACCTACATCCAAAAAACTTTTGACTGCAAAAATACGTTCCATCCTTTCTTTACCATATTCTTTCATTTTCTATCCATACCAATAGACATAAGTAGAAAATGGGGTAGGAATAGCTTTTGTGTTTTGATTTTTTTGATTTAGTCATCATTAATAACCGTAAAGTGTTCCAGTCTAAATCGAGGATATTTTCGGTAATACGCTTTTTGCAACCTTTCATATACATTAAGTACGATGTCTATACCCACATCTCCATTGGTTTATACCGACAATAAAAAGGGGCGAAACATAGCTTAAGTACTCCATCTACTTTGTAACCGTTTCGTTAATCTGTTCTCTACCATACCCAATATTGACATTCATCAGCCTAGAAGAAAAATCTATATAACCCTTTCCTTAATCATCATAGAGATAAACCCCTTCGGCTTTTTTATATGAATGGAATCCAAACCTTTTTGATTTGACCAAGCAAAAAGGTTATGCCTAGGCTTAATTATTTTAGTGTCTTTTTCATTAAAGGGACTTTTTAATTATCCTAACTTACTACTCTCCATTCGAACGCATCATTTAAACATCTTTTTTAGTTTAATATTTAAAATGTTCTTTCAAACGTGAGACTATTTCACCTGATTATTTTAACAAATAAAATTTATATTTTACTTAATAAAATGAAAATCAAGAAAAGCCTTGAGACACCATCCGTTGCAATCATAGCCTTCTCAACGATAAAATTGGGATGTAATATTCCATGATACCAATTTTAAAATATCAAATTATACACCAAAAAAGATTCTTAAATTCACAAAAATCATGAAGAATTTTTTAACTCTTTGATAATGATTAATAAAGTAAAAAAAGCCGATAATAGATTTAAAATCTGTCATCGGCTTTTTAGAATTTACTTCTGTTTATACTTATCTCAAAAAAGAAAATTGGGATTTTTTCACTTTTCTGATATTCGAATTATTGCGCTTAGCATAGCTATTTATAGCTGCTTTATTTCTTATGATACCCTTCTTGATCAAGCCCGTTTTCTTACCACGAATACTAGGAGCGAATTGCTTAGGCTTTGAATTGGCAACGGTAGAAGAAATAGTTTTTCCAAAAAATGACTTAGTCGGCAGCTCTTTTCGACCGCTGCCTAAACCATCTCCATCATTATGGTCTTCATCAAACCAGTCTTTACATAGATCCTCCCAGATCATACCATCATTATCATCAAATATAACAAGACAATCGTCTTCAAAGAAAACAAAGATATCATTCCATGACTCATCACCTTCATATGAGTTTTTGTAGACCGCTTCAACCACTTGATCAGGATATTCATCTGCAATCTTTGCTGCCCACTGTGTGTCGTTCAATGATATCATACTCCAATTTTCTAATGAATCTTCATCACTATCGAAAGCAATCTCTTGAGCCATTTCATCAAATTGGATAACCTTCACAGAACTATTGGCATTAACAAGAAATATAATTCTTAAATTCGCCTCAGGACCTTCAAACTCATTTCTACAAGACACAATAAGCATTTGATCAATTACATAGGTAGAATCAAATTCTGGTCCATTGAGGATATCCAACCAATAACCGTCTTCATCACTTGGGACTTCAGACATACTACAATATTCCTCATCTGGCCCTTCTGAGCAAAAATCTCCAATCAAATCCTCTTCAATGTCGTCGAAAACTAAGAAACAACCACTTTCAAAATATATATGAAGAAAACTCTCTGGTAACCTATCATCAAAGACACATTCATCTAAAATAATATCCATAATGATCTCATCTTCTGGAATAAATTCACTCCAATACCCTTGCTCCGTCACCTCAATTTCAGTTATTACACAAGTTTGACAATACTCCGACCAGATCGTTTCCGTCTCATGATCGAAGGTGATGAAACAACCATTATCGAGGTAGACATTCAACATAATGGGATCTTCGGGATATAATTTACTACAATCTACCAATTCGATGTGATTTATAGATGCATCTTGGTAAGCAGAATCAAGATACTCCTTCCAGTAACCCTGCTCATCTATGTCAATGTCTGTAAAGTCACAATTTACACAGCCATTGTAAATAAGTTCTTGAGTTATGTTTTCAAATACAATTTCACAAAAATAAGCGTGATCTTCACCTTCTTCATCTATATAGCTTCCATCTTCTATGTGAACAATTACATATTCATCAGTATAATCGCCTGTCTGGCAAACGTTTAACAATACTTTATCAATTTCAGCATCTGGAGAGATTACCATTACAGAATCAACCCACCAACCTTGTATCTCAGATAGTTCTTCTGTAAAACACTCTTCAAAATAATCCCCCTCATTTCCTCCTTCATTCTCAAAATTCTCTTCATAAAGCACACCCGTATAACTCATCGTAAAAGGTATGAGATCTGAAATAGCCTCTTCACTTTCTTCATCATACAGAGTCGCATCCCCACTTGCATTTATGGAATACTGACCATCACCCAAGATTTCTAATGATAAAGTGACATTTGAAACATCATAAAATTGATCTACAACTTCTCCATTTTCGTTAGCAGAAATCATACCTATTTCAAACTCGTTAATTAAATTACCAAAAGATAAATTTTCCATACTACAGACCTCATCCATCCATGTTCGATCAACACCCGTTAATCGACAATTATAGGAATACAAATAAGTCTCATAGAGTCTTTCTCCTGTCATAATTTCTGTAACCTCCACGTAATCTTCTGTTTCCTCATCCCACATTTCAAAAGTCATTTCATCTCCAGCACACGCATTTTGATAAGCTTCTTCACACTCCATACAGGCAGATCCATAAGTTTCCTCATACTTACCTTCCATAAATGCATCTAACTCCTCGATCGAAGCCACTGTGTAATTTGGGAAGTTTTCATTAAAAAATCTCGTGCCTCCGACATACTCACCACTGCTTAGCTCTTCATCATCATGATCTATCCAAGAAAAAATTCCAATAACATTACCCGGACCATATTCTTCAGCAAGCGCCTCAAACTCTTCTTGACTTTCTGCCTCCATAAAAGCATTCAGCTGTTCTACTGTATAAGTACCTCCCTGTAATAGAATGTCCGTATTAAAAGGTAATTCAAAACAACGTTCCCCATCTATGTTTGTATATCCTAAAAATGGTATGTTCCCTTCATCCTCGATTCCATAATATTCTAAGGCACCCAAACCCAATAGAATAGTATCTTGTCCAAGCGTCATAAAACTAGAAGTCACGACATCAACATCGGTGCTGTCGTTGGCAACGCCAGTACTGTCGTTGGCAACACCTACATTGTCGATGTCCTCAAGATCATCATCCTCTGTACAAGACATAAACATAGTCATGGACAGCAATGCGCTGATAAATAATAAGTTTTTAATTTTTTTCATTTTTTTTGATTTAGTTGCTCTACAAAATTCAATATTATCCTGACAATTTATATAATTTTTAATGAATAGTAATTTTTTTTAATAAAAATGTATATCCACCAAAATCCGATATCATGAAGTATTTAATACATTTAGTACCCCCTTATTATGAAAGGTAACCCCTCCTATTTTAAATAATAGAGATCTCAAACATTAGAATCATCAAAATACTTTATCTAATAAAGTAAGTTTTATGTTAAAATCTGGCTCCATTTCGCTTTATCAATTCTCCTATAGATAACCCTTTTGAGCAGTCTCTATATTTGTCGAAATATTAAACTTCACTAAAAAAAGCAAAGCTCGAAAGCCTCTATCCCATTACATAACTTTGAATTTTAAAGAAGAAGAAAGTTTTTATATGCTACTTTTAATCAGAATTTTTTTTAAATCATACCACTCGTTTTCAAGATAACTTGAATATCGCCTAATTTTTAATAAAAAGATCTTCTGATACTGCGCCAGTAAAAAAACATCTGATATGCCTCTTTTAATTTAACTTATCTTTTCAAGTAATTTAATCTGATTAATACGGGCAATTAATATTATTTAATGAAACCGTTAATAGATAACCTCCTCTCTACATGGAGAATTAAAAAAATATCACGCCCAAGGTTTTTTTATAAATTTTCTTCTTTGATGTTATTCTCCAGATCTCTCACTCACATTTAGCAACCTATTTTATGCCCATAAAAGCGACTAAACTGATCCCTACTTTATCAAAAAATAATGTCCAAAATTATCATTGGATTTTGTTTCTGTTTGTATTAATGACTTCCGCACACGCATTTGCACAAGGCTCCAAAGTGGAAGGGAAAGTAGTTGATGATCATGGAAATGGCATTACTGCGGTTACTGTTTTAATTGCAAAGACACAGTTTAAGACACTCACTGATGGTTATGGTATCTACGAAATCACAATACCAAAAACTTCGGATAATTTGATTTTCAGCGCCGATGGATTTATTAATAAAGAAATTAATAGGGGCATCCGTTCAACCATCAATGTAATATTACACAAAGAAAAAAATCCTTGGGTAGTCCCTTCACAAGTCTCCATATTCGAAGATGTCATAGTTCAAGAAAATCGGCTTCAACTCCCTGTTTCACAAACTTCTAGAAACATTCATATCATTTCAAATCAACAAATCGAAAATTCACCATCACAAAGCGTCGCCGAATTATTGCAATCCGTAGCTGGAATTGATGTGCGTCAACGGGGAGCACATGGCTTACAAGCTGATGTAAGCGTACGCGGAGGCACTTTTGATCAAATCCTCATCTTGATTAATGGGATTCAAATGGCTGATCCCCAAACAGGGCATCATGCCTTAAATCTACCCTTGGACCTTGACAATATTGAAAGGATCGAAATACTCAAAGGTCCTGCAGCACGAGTTTTTGGGGCCAATGCCTTTACAGGAGCCATCAATATTGTAACCCAAACACCTAACACTCCTTATCTGAAATTATCCCTCAGAAATGGAATGAACGCACTTTGGGGTGGCCATACTGCTATTGCACATCAAAAAAATAAATACCAACATTATTTGTCATTGGGAAAACAACTATCAAATGGCTACCGCTTCAACACCGATTATGATATAGCCAATTATTTTTACCAAGGTAGTTACACGCTAGACGAAAGTCAAAAAATAAGCTTACTTGGGTCTTTTTCGGATCGAAAATTTGGTGCCAATCGATTTTATGGCAATGATTCCGATTTCTTTGCCAATCAGTATGAAAAAATACAAACCAGTTTAATGAATATCGGACATCAAAAGTCAGCAGCTAATTTCACCATAAAAACCAGGTTGAATTGGCGAAGGAACCAAGATGAATATCTCCTCATTAGGGAAGATCCGGACTATTATCGCAACTTGCGCACCAGCCAAGTAGTCAGTTTAGAAAGTCATGGAGATTATTATAGCAAATGGGGTGCTACAGGTATTGGTGGTTCCCTGAGCAAGGTAAGTCTAAATAGTAATAACCTTAGAAATCGTTCTAGACAAATCTCTACCCTTTTTTTGGAGCACCGTGCATATTTATTAAACAAGAAGCTAGACATTACCCCTGGCGTAGCGTTAAGCCATTACAATGATTTTGGGTCACATTTTTTTCCTGGAATTGATGTAGGATACACACTAAAATCCGGCATCAAGCTCTTCACAAATATGGGTTAAACTTGGCGAATACCCACTTATACTGACCTTTATTATGTCGGTGCCGCTAATATTGGTAATGAAAATTTAATCTCAGAATCTGCTCTTTCATATGAGGTCGGAGTTAAATACACACACAGCCATTGGCATACAAATATCAGTTGTTTTTCTCGAAAAAGTAGTAATTTAATTGATTGGATCAAGGATTCAGAAGCTTCGGATACTTCAAAATGGCAACCTCAAAATCTGAATGATTTAACCATCCGTGGCTTAGATTTTAATATAAATCTGAGTGGTCAAGCATTGTTAGGATCTAACGAAATTTTAGAAAATATTCAGATCGGTTACACCTATATTGACGCAGAAATACCCCAATATTCAAACATCATTTCCAGATATGTCCTTGAAAATCTAAATCATCAGCTCACAGTCAATATTCAGCATAGAATTATTGGCCAATTACATCATAACCTACGCTTAAGGTATTTGGACAGAGCTTCAATGGCTAATTATTTTGTGATAGATACAAAGTTATTTTGGGAAGCAGAAAAATATAGCTTTTACCTTACCATCAATAACTTGTTCAATGAAAGCTATTATGAATCTAACCTCGTAGAGATGCCTGATTTATGGCTATTTGCTGGTATTAAATTAAAAATACCTTATTGAGCAAAAATTAATTATAAAAAAATTATTATCACTTTGTTTAAAAAAAATCAGAAACTCCATATGAAACTATCAGAAATAAAAGAATCCCTCTTGACCATTGATAAAATTGATTTTCAATTGCCCAACGGTGCATCCATACCTAGCCACTTCCATATCACTGAAATAGGAAAGCTAAGCAAGCATTTTATAGATTGTGGTGGTCAGGTAAGAAAAGAAGATACCGTCAATTTTCAATTGTGGGAAGCCAATGACTATCAGCATAGACTATCCCCTGAAGATTTATTAGAGATCATCGCCCTTGCCGAAAATAAACTGGGTATAGAAAACTTAAACATCGAGGTGGAATATCAAGGGGATACTATTGGGAAATATGGACTGTCCTTTAATGGCCAACAATTTTTACTCACGAATAAATTAACAGATTGTCTAGATCCAAAAAAATGTGGTCTACCTGTCTCAAAACCTAAAATTAGAATTTCTCAACTCCATAATTCTCAAAATAGTTGCACACCAAATTCTGGATGCTGTTAAGACGCAATACCCTTTTACTTTTCGAGAAGCCCTGGTTAACGATCAATAGATTGAATCATTAAGCTTTCCCAATTTGGCTTTGCTTCCTTTTCTTCATCCACGATTTTCTTCACATCTTCAAGTAGTTGTCTCGCATCAAATATGATTCCATCCTTAATGGTATAATTAACCCCTCCGACGCGGACTACCTCATTAGTCTCATTCAGCTTAATATCTCCAGTTCCATATAAATACTTGAGGTTTTTTAATGGGTTTTGATCCATTAAAATCATATCTGCCAATTTTCCTACCTCGATGGTGCCTACCAGGTCATCCATTCCAATAGCTTCTGCTGCCTTTAAAGTAGCCGACTGAATGACCTCCATCGGATGAAATCCGGCTTCTCTCAACAACTCCAATTCTTGAATATAACCAAAACCATATAAATTATACATATAGCCTGAATCTGCTCCGGCAGTGACCCGACCTCCCCTATTCTTATATTCGTTTACAAATGCCATCCAAAGCCTGTAATTTTCCTTCCATTGAGTTTCTTTTTCCGTTCCCCAATCATAATAAGCCGCCGCATGGGAATCCCTTGCCGGTAAAAAAAAATCCAGCAGTGCGGGTCGCGTGTAGTCTTTATGCCAAGGTAAACTGCTTCCTCGCTGCACATCTCTAAAAATACTGTAGGGCACAAAAGTGGCGTCAATAGTAAAATCTAAGGACAGGAGCTCATTCATTACTTCATTCCATTTTTTTGAATGAGGTAATGCAGCTTGCTTCCACAGCTTTCCTGCCTCCTCAAATCGATCACCCTCATTCATATAATTATAATCTAATGGATAATTCTGTACCGTCCGATCTTCAAAAAGGGCCTCTGGTAACCCATACCAATGCTCCATTGTGGTGAGACCATGTCTAGCCGTTTCCAGCACATTCATCAATGCAACATCCATTTGTGCATGGTGGCAAGCCGATCTCAACCCAAGTTTTTTATTCTCCTGCAACGCTGCTTTGAATATATCAGGTCTTGAACCAAAAAACTTAATCCCATCAGCACCTTTAGCTGCATTATTTCTCACCCAGTCTATGGCTTCTTGAGGACTATTGATTCCATTTTTTTTCCCTTGACCAAAACTTGTATAAGCTAATATTCTTGGTGCCGTAATCTCATTTTTTATACTTCGCTCTTTTTCAGACAATACCCAATCTAAACCCTGACCGCATGAAGGATCACGAATCGTGGTAATGCCATGGGCCATCCATAACTTATAAACATAATCTGCCTTTCCAGATCTCTGCGATGAAATGTGACCATGCATTTCGATGAATCCAGGTAGTAAATACATACCCTGTGCATCTATTTCTTTACCTCCTTTTTTTAATTTTGGTCTTCTGTCCTCTTTGATATCAAGACCTGGATAACCCACATTTTGAATACTGACAATTTTATTGTCCTCAACCGTTACATCTACAGGTCCAGTAGGGGGTGCTCCATTACCATTGATCAGGGTAGCCCCTCTAATGATGAGCTGATTAAAAGGGCCTTCTCCACGCCCTCTATCAGGAGCCACATCAATTTGGGCAGAGGCAATATTTGAGAAAATAAAAAAGAGCGTGAGAAATAAAAAATTTTTCATAATAATGTTTTAAGGAGTTTATATGTTAAACCGATTCACTAGAATTATACGCATGAAAGATATCCATGAATATCGTCAGATACAAGCTTCTTTTAGATACACCATTGGAACCTGATTTTGTAGTTATCAACTTAAGAGATAAGTTATGAAATATTTTAGCTAAAAAAAAGTAGTATTATAAGAGCGGGATTTTTATTGCCTTCATTAAAGATGAGATTATTCATCTTCCTCTAATCCCAACTCCTTCAAGAACGCCTTATTGCTAGGAGCTCTACCCAAAAATTCCTTGACCAAGTCTATGGCTTTTTCAGAGCTGCCTTTCGCCAAAATAATATCTCTGTAACGTAATCCCGTCGTTTTATCTAAAATTCCATTTTCAGTGAAAACTGAAAACATATCTTGAGCATAAACCAGAGACCATAAATAACCATAGTAACTGGATCCGTAACCGTCCAAATGACCAAAGGCACTTTGAAAATAGGTGCCTTCAATGTAAGGATAAGGTAATACCTCATTTTGAACGTTCCGCAAGACATCTGTCGTCGTTTTTCCTGAATTGGGATCAAATTGATCATGAAGTGTTAAATCATAAGTACCCAAAAATACTTGTCCAGTGGCACTCATACCTGAGCCTACTTTTTTGGCTGCCAGCATTTTATCAAATAAGGGCTTAGGTAGTACTTCCCCTGTCTCATAATGTCTACTAAAGCTTTTCAAAATATCATAGTCCCAAGCCCAATTTTCAAAAATCTGCGAAGGGGCTTCAACAAAATCACGTGCGACATTAGTACCTGATTGTGCATACAATTCTGTGGTGGTCAACATTTGGTGCAATACATGTCCAAATTCATGAAAAAAGGTCTCGACTTCCCCATGTGGCATGAGTGCTGGTTTTTCACTCGTAGCATCTGGAAAATTACAAACTAAACTCGCCATGGGAATCTGATATCCTTTTGGGGTTGACCTTCCATTGATGATACCAAAGCAAGCCGCGTGATTATACTTATTGGCTCTGGGGTGTAAATCCAAATAGAAAATACCTTTCAGCTTCCCTTCTTGATAAACTTCAAACATCCGCACATCCTCCTGCCACACACTAGGTTGGGCGATTTCTTTATATTCAAGATCAAATAACATTTTAGTCAGATCAAAAAGTCCCTTAATCACATCATCCAAAGCAAAATATTGTTTCACCTCCTCGACATCAAGTTCATACTTTTCTTTGAGAAGCAAATTGAAATAATAGCTTCGCTCCCAAGACTTTACTTGATCTGAATTCCCCCCGTTTGATTCTTTTGCCGCTTGTAATTCAGCAACATCTAACCGTGTTTTTGCCCGTAAGTCCTCCTTGAGGTTTTCCTCAAATTCCCAAACAGTCGCTGGGTCCTGAGCCATTCTATCTTCCATAATGTAAGCGGAATAACTATCGTATCCAAGTAAATTAGCCATTTCACTTCTTTTTTCTAACAGACTTTGTAGTACCTCAAGATTCTCAGGGGCTGCCCTGTTTTGATACTTCATAAAAAGTGCTTTACGTGCACTTTCAGACTTACTGTATTTCATAAAGGGTCCATAAGAAGGATAAGACAAGTCTATTCTATAAGTACCATCCACTTGTTTGTGTGCTTCTTGATAATCAGTGGGTAACCCTTCCATATCGGCTACATCGACTTCTAAAAAATCATCTTCAGCGGCAATATTTTCTGAAAATTGATCACTGATCACCGACAGCTCATCTTTAATTATTTTTAACTGATCTCGATTTGCTTTCGACAAGGCAAACCCATTTCGCTCAAACTCAATGATAGTTTCAGTTAAGAATTTTCTTTGATAACCTTTTAATTGATCGTCATCGGCATGGCTCGAATAAGACTTAATAGCTTGGTATAAATCCTCATTCAAACTGATCTCATTACCATATTGACTCAGTGAAGTATTCGCTTCTTGGGCATAGCTTCTGACGGCTGAATCTGGATGCGTATACGCCATCAAATAGATAGGCGAAGCAATGGCTGCATAATTTGCGAACAGTCCATCATAAGCCTGCATCGTATTTTCAAAATTTCTATCTCCCTCTTTGATAGCGATTATTTTTGCTAGTGCTTCATTGGTCATTTTCTCGATAGTCACAACCGCCTCACTTACGTGATCAGCTGTGATCGATGCGAAATCAATGGGCTGATTATCCTTGGTGAAGAAAGGATTTACTATAGCTGTCGAATGGAGCTCTGGTTTTTTTTTCTGGTCGGAGCACTTGACAATAAGTAATAAAAATAGGATTAATGTAAACAAGTAAAAATATTTCATAGAAGTGCTTTTTTTATAGAAAATGGAAGTTAATGTTTTTGGAGGATTTAATTTAAATAAAAAGTGAACAGATCGTTGAATTTTTCTGGATCATCTAGTTTATCAGAGTTCTTTTTCTTTGGATGAGTTGACAAATAAAATATTCCCTAAATCGTGATATCCTTCAAAGACTTCAGCTCTAAGTTGTTTAACGGCCTCACTATTAAATCCAATAATAGTTAAATCAGCACCTACAGACTTTTTATTTATAATGACTCTACTATTAGTTTCTTGATCTTTCTCAATCAACTCTACATTATTGGACGAAATAGGCAACCTGCCTTCTTTTATTTGATCCAATAACTTTTCCCGTTGATTAGCCAGTTCATCTTTTGGGTGTATCGCAAATATTTTTATCTCTGCCCCTTGCCAATCTCGATGGCCCATGATTACAAAAGACATAAGTATCATCAGTGATGCATTATCAAAATCTCCTTGGGTAATCCAAATATGAATCTCATTGTGATACCCAAACCCCTTCTCTGTACTAGCCAAAACACAAATATCAAAATCAGTAGCACTAACCAATGGCATATTGTCCATAATAAGGTCGGTACAAGGACCCAAAGTTTTAGAGTACTCAAACATGAACATGTTTGATTCTTTTCCAGATACACTGGGCAATTGAATGGACTGGGCAATCGCTGTAGTATAGGATGGGCTGATGATAGTATCCAAATACATATTACTTTTAGATATCTCTGCCTTTTCTATGAGCCTATCAAGCATCTCACTTGCCTGTCGATTAGTTTCACGGGATACGTATCCATTGATGTAATGAAGATAGGTTCCAAAACCATATCTATGTGATATCCATCGCATCAATTCAAAGGCTGCTGTACGCTTAAACGAATCATCTGAGATACAAATTAGAGAGGGTCGCCAAGTATTGACATCCTCTTTATCGGCCTTTTGTAATAAAACCTGGAGTTGGCGACTTAATTGATAAATAACTCCTTGAAATATCTTCACCATCCCTTGTTTATTGGGACTAAAATAAGTGATTCCCACATAGATCAGTACCATTATCAAAAGGGCACTAAATGCATACATTGCATTCATTTTAAACATCATATAAAAACAAAGCACTGCACCTAATAAAGAAATATACCAACGGGACTTGAAAGCCGGACGATAGGAGGGATCTGCCGCAAAATGCTGCAAAAAAGAAATGGAACAAATCGCACCGTAGGTAACCATAAAAAACATGGATATGATTTGAGCAACCATATTAATATCTCCAACCAGCAAAAAAAACAAGGCAATCATGATCGTAATTACCGTAGCGTTAAAAGGCTCTCCTTTTTTCGTTTCTTTTGATAAAAGCGCATTGATCCTTCTATTGGGAATGATTTCATCTGAAGCCAAAGCTTGCAAGGTCCTTGGAGCTACCATAATTGAGCCCAAGGCACTCGAAAATGTTGCTGCAGCTAGTCCCAGAGGAATGATCGATCCCCATAATGCAATCTTCCCCATGATCAGTTGATCAGATGCCAAGTCTTCCGGAGACGCCGATATGGTCAACTTATAAGCAATGAATAAATAGATTAACATCCCCGTAAAAGTTGCCATTAATGACCCTAGCGGAATGGCTTTTTTTGGTTCCAAAAGATCTCCCGACAGCCCAACACCCGCGGTCATTCCTGTAAAAGCAGGGAAAATAATGGCAAAAACAACAAAAAAAGAATCTGGATTCTGAATGGTTTTAAAAAAATCAAAATTCTCATTCTCAGACATATAATATGTATCTCCCAAAAATAAAAAAAGTAAGGAAACTACCAGAATTGCCACTACTGGGTATAAAATTTTGATACCTAATTGTGCCCCTTTACTCAACATGATTACACTCAATATCAAAACCAATGGAGCACTGATGAATCTTTTATCCCAAATAAAAATATGATACGTATCATTAAGCCATTCGATGACTCCATCAAAGGCCTCTGAAAATGCAATGGCGTAAAAAGCGATACTGATGGCTTGCGAAAGATATAAAGTCAACCCAATGGCCGCACCGATGTTGATACCAAAAGAACGAGAAATAATATAGTATTCTCCTCCTCCTTCTACTTTTTGATTAGTGGCTATTTCAGCTATCGCCATGGCCGTGGGAATGGTGATGAGATGGCCCAATAAAATGATGCCAACGGTACCTGCAAATCCAACATTACCTACGGAATAACCAAAACGCAAGAACATAACGGCACCTAAAATTGTAGACAATGCCGTTAAAAAAACGGGTATCACACCAAATTTTCCCTTTTTTTCCCGAAGATTAGACATGTTTGCATAGCATAAGTAGTCAAATATAAGACATCACTTTTTATCATTGTGGACTGGCTGCAAATAAAAATGAATTTTGGATGAAACATAACAGCATTTAGAGGAAGAAAAATTCCTTTAATTTAGGGCTCAATGGTTCAAATTATTTGATTTATTCTCATCAGAAAAATTGAGCCTGGGCATTTATAAAATAATTGAGCATATCTCTTGCGCAAGGTATCTGCTTTAGGCACTCAAATAATGGAACACAACCCCGAGTACTGCTTCATCTCAAACCTATTGTATCCCCTCATATTTTTTGACCTTTTGTTGTGACCCTGATGATTCAAAGGTAATGGGTTCAGTAGTTTTCAAGAAGGGTATATTTAACTTTCCTGATAAGAACCCTAACTTTGGTCCACTCAATTAATAAATCATCTTTAAAGAGGTTTTTGCCCTTAAAATGGATGCATTTTACGCAAGTCATTAGAGTTACTGAAACCAGTAAGTAAATAGATCTTATCTGATTCAGCACTCAATTAGGAAGATTTATTTAACCAATCGAGACTTCTTAATTAGTTTAAATATTTATTAGGTTCCTAAAAGGTTCTAATTGCACGGACGTGTCTTCCGTAGTAACCACTCGCAGCTCCCTTAGATCCCTCACTCCTCTTATTCCCATAATTTTGATAGCCATTGTAAAAGCTTTGTCTCCAAGCCCCTTGCTGATCTTCTTCAGTAGAACTCCAATAGCCATCACCTTCAAAGCCCCCAATCATTTCCTTATTGAGATACAATTTGTTTAACTCATCCTTACTTGGTAAAAACCAATCATCAAAGGTCACGGCATCTTCAGTTACCGCATAGTCTGCACACAACCTAGCTGCAGAAGGGAGTTTATCGGTTACTTTACCATGTTTAAACACAATCAATTCAGTATTTCCACGACCTTTACCTACGGCTATTCCAGTAGCTCCTGTATTGTTGAAAACTCCATTATACCAAGGGGCACCTGACATTGTACTTTGATCAGATTTTGCCGCAATCAAACCATGCACTTCTCCGGCTACATATCCTGCATCATGTGGGGCAAATACATAGGCAATTACTCCTCCTCCATACTCAGAACCTATCGGGGGAATGTAGGTAGAGCTGAATGATATGAACTCATTGCCATTTCCTGCGGCATCAACAAAAGAGCCCATAGCTAATTCGAAATCGTTCGGCCCAGGCTCTGACGGGGTGAAAATGGCCGAATAATTCATTTCACTCCCCTTAAATTCACTAAGTAGACCGCCATTTATAACTACATCTGATACCACAAAACCTGTAATTATTTCACTACTTGTGAATTGCAATCTTAATATCTCATCATCAGAGGGCAAGGCTTCGGAATCACCTTTTCCTTCTTTATTTATCAAAATCTTCATATTCTTGACCAGCTGATTAATCTGTGTTATCTCGATGCTCATTTGAGGTGGCGTGGCATCGTAAGTCCAAATAAATTCTGAGGATGCACTATTTTTATCTCCTCGGGCATTAGTAAATTTTCCCGCAGGAACGCTGATTTTAGTCAATCCCTCGTCAATAGCCTTGAACTTGGCTGTATAAGTCGTACTATTTACCCTTTTAGCTCCCCCAATTTTACCATTGAATACTTTGACGTCTGACGGAGTAAAATCTTTCGTTGGAGCACTACTAATAAAAGTCAAATTCAATATTTTATCATTTGAAGTTGTACCACTGATTACTTCTTCAGCAGTGATCTGCATTGTAAATACTTCTTTTATATCTATATTGAGCGTTTTACTCCAAGCGAAATTAAATAGGATTAAATAAAAAGAAATGATTAAAAAGTATGGCTTAGCAGGGTACATCTGGAATTTTAGAATTACAAATTATTATTAATGAAAATCAAAATAAATTTAATTTAATTTATTAAATAGATAAAAAAAAAATTCTGTTAAAATAAAAATATATTTGCCTTATTCATAGTGAATAAAAAGAGTTCAATCAACTAAACGCTTAATTAAAATCTGAAATCAGATATTTCTTTACATGAGATTTATATAATTAGGACCTTTCCCATTTTTGATTTCATCTAAAGAATGATTTATCTTGGTGATGATTAAGAAAATCATACTCCCTCAATACTTAATGAGACTTTTATTTATTGGAATCTTCATACTTCTTTTCTTTAGTGTAAGAGCACAACAATGGCCTGTAGCCAAGGCCTGGGTTTGGCATGATGCACAGCCATGGCGGGTGGGCGCCAATTTCAATCCAAGTACTGCCATTAATCAACTTGAATTTTGGCAAGCAGAAACTTTTGATGAAAATACCATCGAAAGAGAATTAAAATGGTCTGCAGATTTAGGTATGAATGTTCATCGTGTCTATCTACATAATCTTCTCTGGGAGCAAGATTCAAATGGCTTTATAGATCGATTGAATGTCTATTTGAGTATTGCCGATCGCTATGAACTCAAAACTATTTTTGTTTTGCTCGATGATGTATGGCATCCTGTACCAAAACTTGGAAAACAACCGGCACCTATACCTCACCTCCATAATTCAGGTTGGGTTCAAGCTCCTGGATCAGCCATTCTAGGAGACCTAAATAGGCATGATGAATTAGAAACTTATATCAAAGGGATCATTACTGCTTTTGCCGATGATGAGCGCGTAATTATGTGGGACCTATATAATGAACCTGATAATGTGGCTAAAGGAAAAGGCCGTGGTGCACTTGAAGTGAATAACAAAAAAGTATACTCACTCGCATTGCTCAAAAAAGTTTTTAGCTGGGCCAGAGAGGTCAATCCCTCTCAACCTCTTACCAGTGGTCTTTGGAAAGGAAATAGCTCCCAATGGGGGACTTTTGAAAAACTATCTGCTATTAATCAATTCATGGTTGAACATTCAGATGTTATTTCTTTTCATGCCTATGACGGTAGCCTAGAAAAAGTAGCAGAAAAAATCAGTGAATTAAAAAAATACAATCGCCCCCTTTTTTGTACCGAATACCTAGCCCGTGGCGTAGGCAACCATTTCGAAACACTCCTCCCTTCGTTCAAAAAAGAAAAGATAGGTGCCATTAATTGGGGATTGGTTGATGGAAAGACCCAAACAAAATATCCATGGAGAAGTTGGATTATTAATTTCACAGAGGAACCTGATGTTTGGCATCATGATATTTTTCGGGCAAACGGAACCCCTTATTCAAAAGAGGAGACTTATTTTATAAAAAAAATACTCGAAAAGCAGTAATTAATAACAATAAAGGGCATATATCCATCTCATAATGTGTCTCCTAATTAGATCCAAAGCCATCGCGTCAAAAACAATCACTTGGTGATCAAAAAGCCGTAGTTCTTATTGCGTAACCGAACCCGGCGTACCATAGTATTCGCCCCCATTGATCCACGGAAGATCAGCGGTGGTGTGGTAATGATAAATTTCTTCTGGGAAATCTTCGGTTACATGTGTGTGGCCATGATAATCGTCAAGGTCATCATTGGTCAACGTTACCCCACTTTCTACCGGACCGTAAACTGGAAATCCGTCAAGTAAAAGGCCTAAGAAGGAACTGTCGCCTTTGATTTCTGTTAACCACGTAGGCTCTATGTGATAATGATAAGAACCCGTATTGGTGGGATGACCTTCATATTGATCAAAAGTATTAAGTTCTTCCAATATATCGTCTCCGGGTGCGGCCTGCTGGTTATAAAACACTACACTGTTAATGGATACACCCATTGGCCCAAAAGGAGTCCCTTCATTATTTGTGGCCGCTTCAGGAAATCTAGGCAGGGTAAAGGTGTAGTTCATATCCGTAATTTTATTTGAATTTTTAAAAAAATCTTCATTGTCTGTCTCGCTATAGGCCTCGAACAGAGGATTACTCGTGTCATAATACATATTTTTATGATCCGGCTCATTGGTTGATGTAATTGTAATTGTCGTTTCACCAACCACTACTGTAAGCGCTTCATCGTTATAATATTTACAAGCAATGACCGCAATATCATTAGCCGATGTAGAAGTAATACAATCTGTCGTTATATCATCTGTTATAATATCACATCCATTTTCATCTACATTCGTACCTTCGGAAGTATCAGCACAGGTATCCAAATCATCAGTTACGCCATCTTCATCAGTATCTTTTTGACTATCTGAACATCCATTGCTGTCTACCGTTGCTCCACTTGGCGTGTCCACACATTTGTCATCGCCGTCCGCAATACCATCACTATCGGCATCTACGACTGTAGCTTAATCGAAAACATCTGTAACAGTGGTGTCATCATCATCGCTGCATGATGAGAAGATAATCAATGAACACAGGGTGCTCATTGATAAAAAATTGATAATTGATTTCATTATACTTTGTAGATTAAATATGATTAATTTTTATTATAAAATAACGAAATAACATTATAATATTGAATTATTTATGAGTTTTCTTTGAATTATATTTAACTAATGCCTTCTTTTGATAAATAAAATGAAATATATTTAAGATGATGTCTGAACAAAATATTCTTTTCGTAGTCCTGTTAATTTGGGGTATCCCCAGTACTTATTTCAGAAGTCGGTTTCGAAAAATAGTCTATGCAACGGATGATTGGAAAATAAATATTAAACCTCTCTTCAAAAAAGAACTGATTGCTTTATTTTCAAATAGTTTGCCACCGGATCAAGTGTATATTAAGACCCGGAATCATTATCGTTTTTACTTAGCTATTTATCTGATCTTATTTATTATTTATTATGTATCATTCTAAATAGCTATGCGTTAAATGGAATACATTGCTATCGAGTAACCTTACACAATGAAAAAAAACCTATCTCATTTATTTTTCTCACTCATCGCATTTGCTGTAGCTTATGGATTGGCGTGGTTGACCGTCATCGATTTGGTCATGAACGCTGTCTTCCTCTCCTTTTTAATTCAGTGGATATTGTTTGTGCCCGCTTATTATTTTCAAACAGAAAAGTTTTATGACCTCGCGGGTAGTATGACCTACCTCACTGTAATTATATATACGAGCTATGCCAGCTATTTGATGACCGGATTCAACTTAGGTAGCATAATTTTGGGCTTTATTGTCATTATTTGGGCTTTAAGACTGGGTATTTTCTTGTTTACCAGAATTCACAGCACAGGAGAGGACAAAAGGTTTCAATCGATCAAACGATCACCAACTCAATTTTTCATGACTTGGACTTTACAAGGCATGTGGGTTGCTATTTGTTCTGCCTGTGCCCTCACAGCGATTGCTAACGGGGTAGTCTTAAACGGAGTTTTCCTCATGGGATTCCTTGTATTTCTTTTAGGGTTTTTAATGGAAATCATAGCGGACCATCAGAAAAGTAGCTTTAGGAAAAATCCAGCGAACCAAGGTCATTTCATAAAAACTGGACTTTGGGCCTACTCAAAACATCCCAACTATTTAGGTGAAATAACCTTATGGGTGGGCATCGCCATTTGCTCTTTATCTTCTCTATCAGGCCTTCAATTAATAACACTAATTTCACCTGTTTTTACCTATTTTTTACTTGTTTATATCAGTGGTATCCCTTTATTGAAAGCTAGAGGCAAGGAAAAGTGGGGGCATCTATCTCAGTATCAAGAATATGTTGACAGAACTCCAACGCTTTTTTTCAATCCATTAAAAAGGTTTGACAAATAACCTCCAGCGGCTCATCGACACTCTTTTAAGTTCATATCTTGCATAAGATAAAGCTGCAAAACAACAAACAGTATCAACTGCTTCTTGTGAAGGTGAGATTACCTCTTTACTCTGCTTACTTTTGTTGAAAAATAAACTCTCAATCCCTAATTGATTAGAACTTTATCATCTCTCATTCTATCTCCAGCATCAAATGATTTGTTTAAACTAACAATCGCGCTTTGGATTAATTACGAAAAAATAATACCTTACCGTGCTAATTTATTATTTAACTATTAATCAAACCAACATGAAAAAAACAATATCAATGATTATTGCCATCATCGCATTCAATATGATGGTTCAAGCACAAGAAGGTCCTGAAATTTGGATGAGCTACGATCTCATGCCTAAAAAAGGAATGGTCAAACAATTTGAGGCAGCAGCAGAAAAAAAGAACAAGAAATTTAATAATACTGCAGAAACTGCCATTTTTACTTTCAAATATATGGATGGTGAAAATCAAGGCAAATACCAAAGAGTGATGGGGTATAAGGACTGGGACTTTTTTAATAACCAACAACAAGGTGATAATGCTCAACGAAAATATTGGGCTGAAAATGTTGATCAATTTGTAGAAAGTCAAACGGGATGGAAAGTATGGTCAAGGTCACTTAAACACTCTCATAATTGGACGCCTACTACTACCTTCAAGCATATGTATGTCTTGAGAAGGTTTATCAAACCTGGTCATGAGGCAGCCGTGTATAATTTCCTTGACCGTGGAGCTAAGGTTATGAAAGCACATAATTACTCGGGAATTCAAGGTGTTTTTCAGTTGATTTCTGGGGGTAATACCAATGAATATATAATTTGCAATGGATTTGATAAATTTGGCGAGTTTGGAAAATATCCTGACACCGAAAAAACAGAAGCGCAACTTTACAATGAAATGTTTGGAGAGGGCTCATGGCGAAAAGATGCTACTGCTTACAATCAAGCACTAGAAATGTACAGTAGAACTACAGAAAGACTCATGTCGGTAGAAGCTTTGAGTACACAGTTGAACTAAAATATTTGCTTAATTATTAAAAAAAAGTCCTCAGTGAGGACTTTTTTTTGCTTTAATCAATATGTACAAAGACTCCGCGGATAACATTGATAACTAAATGATCACGAGGGAATTGACTGTTTTTATTTTAGTAGCCGTAGCTAACACAAACTTTCGACTTTAAATGAGGTGATTCTTAAAATCATTAGTAGTTTGACAGCACAGCTGCTCCATCACCTGCTGTAACTCTTTTTTCATCAAAGAAATGCTGTGATCACCCCCCTGTTTACCTAAAGCTCCCACCCCATACATGAAACTTCTTCCCATAAAGGTGAAGGCTGCACCACTGGCCATTGCTCGAGCAATATCTGGCCCCCCACGTAAACCCGAATCAACCATAATTTTGATCTCTTTCTGATACTTTTTAACCAAATGAATCATAGGTACAATAGATGATTGACCCGCATCCAACTGCCGACCTCCGTGATTAGAAACGATGACTCCATCCACTCCCAATTTAATGACCTTGAGGGTATCTTCTTCACTGACAATTCCCTTAATAATCAACTTACCTTTCCATTGTTCTCGAATGGCAGCAATTCGACCTTCATTTAGGCGACCCGAAAAAGTAGCATCCATAAATGCTCCTAATCCTTTCAAATTTAATTTTTTAGGCATGTAAGGAAGGAGACTTTTAAAATTGGGTTGTCCATAAATCAAAGTTTGAACGGCCCAATCTGGATGCTTGAAGATCTCTAAAATGTTTTTAAAGTTCATTTTGGGGGGCATGGATAATCCATTGCGCACATCTCGAGGCCTAAACCCAAAACTGGGGACATCGGCTAAAATAACCAAAACATTAGTGCCTACCGCCGCCGCTCGTTCTAATAAATCTCTTTTAACCGCTTCTTGAGTAGGGTGATATAATTGAAACCATGCCTTTCCCTCAGTAATCTCACCAATACGCTCAATACTTGCCGTACTAACGGTACTCAGAATAAAAGGAATGTTGTGGTTGACTGCTGCCCTAGCCAAAATTTCTGGCGCATTTGGCCAAATTAATCCTTGTAATCCGATGGGTGCAATGCCAAAAGGTGCATCATATGTGTGACCAAACAACGTCGTCCTCATCTCTGCTTGATCAAACTTCGATAAGTAATGGGGCATCAATTCTATTTTCTGAAGGTCCGATCTGTTTTTGTCAAGGTTAACGTCCTCATTGCATCCCCCATCTAGGTATTCAAATGCAAATTTTGGGATTTTAACCTGGGTTCTTTTTCTTAAATCCGATACAGACGGGTATTTAGAATTTATATTGAGTTTCATCACATGCTTTTAGCTTTATTTAACAGATGCCTCTGTTTAATAATAGTTCCGATTTCTTTTACCTCAAGTAAGAAATTTGATCTTTGAATTGCAATTCAGAGAACATTGTATCGGTTTGATTCCTTCAAAAAAAATAAGTAAAATCAGCTACTTTTTTTTCATCCTTCAGTAATACTTTTATTTAACTGTAATAACTTTTATGTTTTCTTGACATGTTCAAACTACAGGTCGCGGATTTTAATATTTCGGAACCACACAGGATAGCCATGATCTTGTAAACCAATATAACCTTCTCTTGAAATACCATCCACAAAGCCCTTAAAATCTTTAAATTTGCTGTTTTGAACCAATGCATCCCATTCTGGTGTCCAATGTGAATAAGACAATACTTCAATTCCATTCATACTTACCAAAACATCTCCCTCATTTATTTTTATAGAACAAGTATTCCATTGACCTGCAGGATTAATCGCTTCAGGATCTGCTGGAAGCATATCGTACAAAGAACCTGCTAAATGACTACTTATTTTATTATCGAATGCATCTTGGTTATCCAAAACTTGAATTTCAGGGGCCGCATAGTAGATGGCATTTCCAGGTGTTTCACGAACATAATAAAAAATCCCAGAATTAGCCGAATTACTTACTTTCCAATCAATCATTAATTCAAAATTTTGGTACTTCTTTTCAAAAAATAAAATATCCCCCCCCGCGCCTTCTCCTGGTGTTTTTCCTGATCCTAAAAGCACCTTCATGGCCTCATCTTCAATGGTCCAATTGGCAGGCATTTCAGTACCATTACATTGTCGCCAACCCTTAAAATCTGTCCCGTTAAATAGTAAGGTCCAACCCTGCTGTTCCTCGGTCGGTGAAAGTGAATTATTTGGCTGTGCATAGGAGTTCAGAGTCATTACAAGTAAGCAGAGCGTCGCCCATCTTTTCATCAATCCATCAGTTATCATATAATTTTTTTTTTATTTTACTTTATCAATTCCTTATTCTAAATAAGGAATCAGCAGACATTAATTGTTAATATACTTCTCAAAATTTAATTTGCATAAAAAATATCAAATGTCCGCAATATTTCCTTGTTTTATCTTCCCATAATCTAATCATTCTAAACTGGCGATCCATGACCGAATCAAAGCAACGCCTTCTTTATGAATCATTTTTCGTCCCAATTCAGGCATCATCACCGCTGGTTCCGTTGAATTTATTCGATACAATAAAATGGATGCTTCGGGTTGGCCCGGAACAATATCATAGGCCAGTTGACCTGACCCACTTCCAGCGGCCACGGGAGCCTTCATGATGCCCAATGCATGCCTACTATTGCTCGAGGACATCAAGTAGAGCCCTGAGTTTTTAGCGGGCCCCTCTTTCCGGTGACAATGGGCACAGTTCATCTCCAAATAGGCCCGCGCTCGTTCATCTAGACTTCCCGTCTTTGGATCATTCCATACTGATAGCTTCGGGAAAACCTCCTCTTCTGAAATATTTAATAGATCTAAGCGACTTAATCTTCGCAGCTGATTTATAGAGTCTCCCCCGTCATCCAAATGATTTCTATTGAGTTGCCTAGCTGTGGGGCCAATAGGTTTTAAGGTTCCATTTCTTTGGTGGCAGCCTTTACATTGACCCATATTGGGGATTTGATAATAGATTGGTTTTTTACCCAATAAGGAAATTTCTTGTACCCCACCAGTGATTTCTAAAATAGCATCCGTCTGCTCGCTGTTCCAAATGTAGGGTAACGCAAGCCATTCGCTGGCCTTTTTAATCAGTAACCTGGTCTCGATGATTCGTCCCTTTTGGTTGATCAGCTGAAAGTCATCGTAGTAGAAATTTTTAATCAAGACCGTACCTACTGGGAAATCAAACACTTCGGTAGGATGGTATTTAATGACGCCGCCTTCTGGTAGATAAATGAATCTTTTCTTTTGAGCATAATCACTAAATAAAGGCGTATTAAGTTCATAAGGATGTACATTTTTGGCCGGGGCCAAGTCAGCCAAAAATCCTGTGAAAAACCGATAGTCTGACAAATTTTTATGGCCTAAGTGTCCAATGTCTCCTACATTTAAAATTTCTTCTTCGAAGACTATGTTGGATGCCTCATTTTTAGGTTTACACGCGATCACCATTAAGACACTCAGTAAAAAAAATAATCCTATTCTCACACTATGTTTCACAATTAAAAGACTCAGGATCGGTCACCAAACCCTCAAAATCATTCGCTGCATCTAGAATGGCCGTCTTTACTCCTACTTCTTGAATACATATTTTATAATCCGGATTAAGGGTGCCATTGGATAAAAAATAATTTTCTGGTACCATGCCATCCCAGATGATCTGCGGCCGATCAAATCCAAACTTCCAAAGAAACAATTTACCAAAATCATTATTCAGATTAGGAAGCCATGAAACCCCTCCGTATGTATTGTCATATATATAAATAGCACCTGGATATGGGTCATATTCAAAATCTATATTTGCCCCCTCTCCAAATATTTGCGTGCTAGATCCTGGATCCTTATTTTCTTGAGATTTTTGATCGTTCATGGCATCTATCAGTGCATAGCTAACCACCGCCACTTCAATAGTATTGTTATTCTCTAATTTATTATTATAAATTTCCACTTCTCGAGTGGCCAAAACCATGATGCCCGTTCCAGAGGGAACGGCACCCACAATATTACCAGGTGGGGCGAAATTAAAAAGATTATTGTCGTACACTGCATTGTCATATACTTTGATCTTTCGACCATAGTGCGTCAAACCAGGAAGATCAAACACTAAGATGCCACCCGTATTGTTGTAAGCTTGGTTATTATAGATGGATACATTTTCAGAGTTTTCACTCTCTATTCCCGCCACATTCCAATAAACTTTATTATTTCTAACAATTACATTTTTTGACTGCCCCACATAAATACCGGCATCGCTAGCACCTAAAACTTCACATGCTTCTATCAATACATTTTCGCATATAACAGGATACAAAGCATAAGCACCATTTTTTTCATTGATCTTCCCAGTCCATGCTGACTTTATCCTCCTAAAAGTGATTCCCTTAGTATCCGTTACTTTAATATTATCCCCAACCGCATCTTCAATGGTAAAATCTTCAAGAATGATGTTTTCACTATTGGTTATTTTAAGACCTTCCGCTCCATTTTCCTGTATTTTAAAGGATAAAACGGTTTTATCCATACCTCTTCCGCGCAAAGTGATGTGTTTTTTGTTATCAAGAATGAGGCTGTTTTTAAAGATAAAATGTCCCTCCTCTAGTTGTATGACTGTACTATCTTTAGCCAACATTAATTTCAATAACAAAGCTTTTTCAATGCTTTTATAGTTCCTAGCAGGGTCATGACTTGGGATGCCCTCACATCCCAATAGTGTACCCACTATTACCATCAAAAAACCATATTTGATGACCCAATTCAGGTTATTAAAGTATTTTTGAACTTTCAATAGAAATAAATTTAATAATAATTACCTCATCCGCAGAGAAAATTGCCATAAAACACCCCTATCATCGGCTTAATATTTCAATTTATCAAAATTAAAATGAGCCAACTCAATCCATAAATGTGGCATTTAAAGGATTTAGAATACTTATCATAATCTTAAAAGAATCCTAAACCTGCCAAAAGAAGAAGATAATAAGATTTTCTTTCTTCTTCAATAAACTTTATTGCCTCATGAATTCATCAGAAAGATGTTCGCGTTAAAAGGATTCCCATTTACTCAATTGAATATACATTACTTCCAGACCAGTCAAGATTCTTTTTTTATATATTTAAAAGATGGGAAATGGTCTATTTAAAATTATTTCAATATCATTGAATATGAAACAAAAAGTAATGATTAGCTTTTGGGTAATGGCACTTTCCCTTACCACACAAAATTGTCAACAGCAGATTAAAAATAAAACTGTGAATCCAGATCCATTGATTCAAATGATACTCATTCCGGGAGGTACTTTTACCATGGGAGGTCGATCTAATCAAGCCTATCCAGATGAATTTCCCCAACATAAAGTCTCAATTGATCCTTTTTATATGGATCTGCATGAAGTCTCCAATGCTGAATTCGATCAATTCATCACAGCTACAGGATATGTTACCGTAGCAGAAAAAGACATCGATTGGGATAAGATCAAAGTCCAATTACCTGAGGGGACTCCCAAACCTGCCGATGTTATATTAAAGGCAGGTTCTTTGGTTTTCAAAGAAACAAGCGGTCCGGTTGACCTCATGGATTACTCACAATGGTGGCATTGGACCATCGGTGCCCATTGGCGACAGCCAGAAGGTCCCGGAAGTACAATTCACGAGAGAATGGATCATCCCGTAGTTCATGTCGCTTACGAAGATGCACATGCGTATGCTCGGTGGGCCGGTAAGCGACTGCCTACCGAGGCCGAATGGGAATGGGCAGCCTCAGGGGGAACAATGGATAAATATCCATGGGGGAATGATCCAATAGAAATTGCCGCCGAAAAAGCTAATTTTTGGCAAGGTATTTTTCCCTATAAAAACCTCCTTCAAGATGGCTATTTCGGCACGTCGCCTGTGGGCTCTTTCCCTTCCAATGGTTATGGGCTATATGACATGGCTGGAAACGTCTGGGAATGGTGTCAAGATAGATATGATGTCACTAGCTATGCTCTTGATAAAAGTAAAGGCATCATAAACAATCCCAATGGATCCAAGCAATACAACGATCCCAGAGAGCCCTATGCTCCTAAACACATTATCCGTGGGGGTTCCTTTCTTTGTAATGAAAGCTACTGCAGTGGTTATCGCGTTTCAAGACGAATGAGTACTAGCAAAGATTCAGGGTCCAACCATACAGGATTTCGTTGTGCCAGGGACTACTAATGTTTTTGCTTGCTCAAAAAAATTAGTCTAGCTAGAAATTTGATTCTAAACCTTGCTTGATAAATCAAATCTTAATACTTTCCATGAAAATACTAGAAATATGTAATCCAAGAAGAGCCATAAGGGTATTGTAGAATTTTAAGGCCACTTTATAAAGATAGGTATGCAAAGAATCTTAATAAACCAGAAACAAATAGAATATACCTTTTTTGTAATCTTCCTCTTTAGAATAAAAATGCTAAAATCCCAAGAAAGGGTACGTCGTCCCCTTCTTTTAAAAAATTAGCGCAACGCTTGAAGTGTGAGGAGCACTTTTATACTCATCAAGTCTAGACATTGACTATTTAACTACAGCATCTCTAAGATTACTACCTGATCAATGACTTTATCTTGAGAATAATTTCAATTCCCTCTCAAGATCATCATTAATGGGATCTTACCTAGAATAAATATATTCTTTTGGAAAGAGTATAAAAAATAAATAATTTAACAGCTTACTAAAATAAAAATCAACTTATGAAAAAATTAATATTCATTTTATTAGTCATTGCATTCGCATGCGAGCCCGCTAAAAAAGCAGAAAAAGAAATCGTTCCGAACGAAATCGGATATCAAATCACTGAGGATGGAAGTAAAATTGCCTTGTATAGTGATTCAAAATCAACTATTCAAGTTTGGGAAAATTATATTAAAGCTCATAATGAAAAAGATACCACAGCCATTCGTAACTTGAATTCCGTAGAAAATTTCAAAGCTTACGCACCAACTGGTGAATTGATCGACGGATCTGATGCGCACATTGCTTTTCTATCTAAGTGGTTTGTCGAGAATAATCCTAAATGGACCACCAAGTATATGATTGCCAATGAGTACACAAACAAAGAGGGGAAATTATATCAATGGATCACCTCGGGACACGATCTTACCCTAACAGCGGACGAAACAGAGATCAAACTTAACCAGGTGCATGACGCACTCATTGTTGATGGGAAAGTTCAACTTTTTTATGTAAACGAAAGAGTACAAGCTCCTGGAGAATAGACAGTCTAACCCAAAAAACACATAAAAAAAGTCTTTAACTATAGTTAAAGACTTTTTTATACCTGCTGATTTTCAAGTAACCATTTACTGGAATTACAGGAGCTAATCCCATATTATGAGAGATAACCATTGATTGCCCTACTTTGAGTTAAGCACCTATAAGAGTTGATAAAAAAGCTCAACAAAAGGTTATATTGCCAACATATCAAAAAAAACAAAAAAGCCAATTATACACATTGCTATTGATCCTTTTTTTGAGCACTACTGCTCATGCTCAAATCTGGAAAATAGGTTCCAATCGCTCCAGTATCATGTTTAATGCCAAGCGTTCTGGCATCTCATTTGTCCATGGAAGATTCATAGGATTTGAAGTGGAAAGTGGAAGATCTGTAGATTTTATTGGCACTCGAATAAGCTTCAAAGCTCAAGTTTGTAGTATCAGCAACTGTGCTGAAGATCCCGATGAGCATTTGAAAACTCTTGATTTTTTGACATAAAAAATCATCCGAAGATCAGCATCATAAGCAAAACGTTTATCAAATCATGTAAAACATCTACAAAGTAGTGGGTGATTAGACCATGA
>Ga0206123_10000237_pt1 | contig 54076 bp, 51 predicted proteins | sample Helgoland_Spring_2_FD_160086 | JGI IMG/M metagenome (GOLD analysis project Ga0206123, IMG submission 160086) | Pelagic subsurface seawater microbial communities from Kabeltonne, Helgoland, North Sea - Helgoland_Spring_Bloom_20160316_1 | ecosystem: Environmental > Aquatic > Marine > Epipelagic ...
TATTATCATTATTTCCCCCACTATTATCATTATTTCCCCCACTATTATCATTATTTCCCCCACTATTATCATTATTTCCCTCACTATTATCTGTATTTTCTTTATAATAATGATTTGAGTTTTTATAGTAATAATATAATTTATCCTTTTTCCTGATAGTATATAAATCTTTTGCCTGTTTTAACTCTATTTCTATAATAACTTCATGATACTGTAAACCGATTAGAGGTAAGCATAATCCTGTATGTTTACTAAACCAAAATGGTATAGGTATATTTAAAGTTCTTCCAAATATACTTGGATGTGTATTATAAAATTTTGTAATTGTATTATTTATTAAATTTGTATTATCGGATCCAATATATTTTTTATGTTTGAGAGTTTTATAGGATAAATCTAATTCATTTCCTATCATTTTATTAAAAACTTTTTGTTTTTCTTGTTTTACGGTTAGATTGTTTATATTCCATATATATTTACCCGATATACGTTGAATTATATTACTTCCTATAATTATATTTATATGATTAATCATTGATACACCAACCCCTTGTACCCAGAAAAATTCGTCTTCTACAGATGAATAAATATCTGGAAGTTCAACTCGTAAAAATATATTTTTTACTAAATCAGCATTTCTTGGAATAGTTGTTTTTAATTTAATAGTATTATTAAATGATAATTCACTTGGACCTTCTAAAGGAACATCTATAGATTGTATCGAAAAATTTGTATATCTTCTGTAAACAGTTTTAAAAAATGTTATTTGAGGATTACCATTTATATATTCGTTTTCTGAACCATAAGCAGATAATTGTAATAATCCACCACCCATATTAATTATAATATAATATAATTCTTTATATTATAATTAATAAAATACATTAAATAAATTTGTAAATAAGGTATCTGTATAATAAATTTTAATACTTGGATTAATGGTTTTTATTTTAAATATCCAAAATCTTGGTATAGATAATATATTATTTTTATCTAAATTTACCTGAATATATTTATAATTCATATCTATATTTTTTAATATTTTTATATTATTTTTTTTTGTTATCATTTTAAATTTATTTATTTCTTTTGGTATTAATAATTCAACCGAAATTTTATCATATATTAATACAAATAACATATCTTTAGAATGGCTGAAATAATTGATATAATCAAGATTTTGTATATATTTTTGTTTAGTTGTAATCGGGGAAATAATAGTATCTAAATTAAATAAGCTAGTAAATATTATAGGTAAATTTTCTTTAAAATACGACTGAACTGTCTTATTATATTTAATAGTTAGTATTTCGTATTTATTATTCGTATTTAAATAGTCTTTTAAGTGCAATCCAATTATTATTATAATTATAACACTTATATAAAAAATAATATTATAATATCGCATATAAATAATATATATATTATTAATCTATTTATAGCATAATAAGTATTTAAAGATTATCTATATTATTTATATTATAAAGTAAAATGACTCAATGTTTAGGTTCAGTAAAATGGTTTAATAATAAAAAAGGTTTCGGATTTATAACTAATTTAGATACTAATGATGATGTATTTGTTCATTATTCTGGAATTAATGTTCCAGAAGATACATATAAAACTTTAATTGATGGAGAATATGTATCTTATTCAGAAGATACATTAGATAGTGGCAAACAAGCTGCTGTAGATGTTACAGGTATTAATGGGGGTCCACTCTTATGTCAGCACCCAACAAAAAAAATTATATTAGTTAATAAAATATCTAACCAATATAACAACGAATCAACACAATAATCAACACAATAATCAACAAAACTAATTAATAAATGGATGTTCTAGTGCCTGTGATATAGACAATCTTTCTTCAGAACTCCATTTAAATATATTTTTTAAAAAATCACATAAAAATTCGTGTTTATGTAATTTTTCTAATTTTTCGTATGGACGGTCTAAACAAGGTGATATGTTATATCTATCTAATATACTAAACCTTTTAGTAATTTTAGAAATGTACCTATCATCGAATTTACCTATAAATTTATAGTGTGCAAGTATTAAATCTGTTTCATTTTTACTATTAAATAATGGATTTCCAGTCATTAATTCATAAATAATACACCCAATCGACCATAAATCGATTCCGATATCATATGGTATTCCTAACAAAATTTCAGGTGCTCGATAATATCTAGATTGAATATAGGTATGTATTCTATTATGTTTATAGGTAGCAGATCCAAAATCTATTACTTTAATTTTAATATTATCTATATCTATATAATCTATAACTACATTTTCTGGTTTTAAATCTGTGTGAATTATATTATATTTATTCATAGTTTCTAATACTGTTAACATTTGATATGATATTTGTTTAACATGAAGCAAACACATTGGTCTAAACTCTTTTTTTTTAAGATGGTGATATAAATTATGTTTAAATAAATGGAATACAAGACAAGTGTGGTTTCGAAAATCAAAATGATCCAATAAGGTATACATATATTTATTATTATCTAATGCTAATTGTTTTAAAATTTTTATTTCTATTTTTACCTGTCTATTAAATCTTGCTTCATTTCGTATAATTTTAACTGCTACATTTTCTAAAAATTTATGATCCATACATTTATAGACATTACTAAAACTACCTTTACCCAAATTATCTATAATTTTGTATCTATATTTAATATGATCTTTTGGAAGTGCTATATATCTACTATCTGATTTAATTGTATACGTATTTTTCAATGATTCTGGTATAAAATATATATCATTATAGTATAATATATCTGCAAACTCATATATCGTAAAATTAAATGTATTCCAATCTAATTCTTGAGCTAAAACATTGTCTAAATAATAGTAATTTTCGATGTATATATCCCTTGCTGCTATAAAGTAGATATTTTCTTTAGTAATTCTAGCTTTTAAATAGTAGAGATATACAAGAAATGTATGATATTGTGATATTGCTTTAATACATAGTATTAGTTCATTAATATTAGTTATTAAAATTTTATCAATAGTATTACTTTGTAAAAGTTCATTTATAACTTTTAAATTATTTCTATATTCTGATGGTACAAGTTCCATTAGTATTAATTATTTATAAAATGTAAAATTTATAATCAATTTTAATTTCTAATACGATGTATTAATAATAATATTAATGGATAAAATGTATATATATAAACACCATATATACTTATTGGTGCCTTTTTTTTAATATTATCTGAAATTTTTTTATCTTTGTTTATGTCATTGATAAATTTAAATTTTAGTATAAAATTTGTGTAAAATATTATTAGTATAGTATATATTACTATATTTTTTAAATAATCCCTTCTTGTATTATCTTCTAAATAAAGCAAACAATATGTAAGAATTGTAGCTGATAATATAATATATCCTGAAGATGTAAGTAATAACTCTGAAAATTTTGTAATATCAAATTCTTCTGAATTTATAATCAATTCAAGGTTTTTATCATCAAGTAAAAAAATACTTGAAACACTAATAAAATGAATAAATGTAAACAATAATCCTACTTTTGTAGATAATTTTTGTTCATATATGTTGTTATTTTCTACTATACCATTAAAGAAATTTGTAAAATCATATAGCACCTCCAATATTAATAAGTGTTTAACTTTATTTATATTATTAGAGGTAAACGCTTTTGTCAATAATTTACCCATTATTAAGTGTTGTGCTGCTCCCAATAACCAATCTAAATAACTAATATAATCACTAAACATAAAAACATTTTTACCATCCAAATATTTTTTAAGCTTATTTCGATGACTTAAATTTAAACCTAATAGTTTATCTAAATACTTAAATCTATTATTTCTAAAATTTTTGTATGTATCTGGAGTGCGTGGACCGAATAAATATTGCATATTAATACCATTTGTATATACTCCTACTGATTTATAAATTATAAAAAATAAAAAATAATTTAAATATTTTAGTCCTTCTTTAGAGCTACTTTTATCTGAAAAATTATGAGCAACAGTATTATAAACAGTTAATATTATGGTTAAAATTGTTGTTAAACCTTTATCATCTATCATTATATATATATATATATAAAATTTAGATTTTTTATAATTAAAATATTATACTATTAATCTAGGAGCAATCGACATACTTTCTAATTCTTGTATAAATAATTTCATCGCATATGGAACTCTAACTTCATTAAAACTAGAATAATTTTCACAACTTTCACATTTATAAATATTTTCTTCACAATTAACAATACCTACTAATCCACATTTATTACATAAATACATTCTATAATTATCTGATCGATCTTGTAATGTTTCTTTTAAAAACTGTGCGGTTCCGTGTGCTAGTATACAATCCCGCTCCATCTCTCCAAATCGTAATCCTCCATCTCTAGATCTTCCTTCTGCTGGTTGTCTTGTTAATATAACATTTGGACCTGTTGATCTTGAGTGTATCTTATCTTCTACCATATGTTTTAATCGTTGATAATAAGTAGGACCTATATATATATTTACTTTAAGTTGTCTACCTGTTTGACCATTATATAAAACTTCTTCCCCATGTCTATTAAACCCAATTGTTTCTAATATATCTCCTAAATCTGTTAATCTTTTATCATTAAAACTTGTTGCATCTCCTAATAAATTTATACTTGATGATGCCTTTGCTGTAATGCATTCTACAACTTGACCAATTGTCATTCTACTTGGAACAGCATGAGGGTTCATAATTATATCGGGAACAATACCATCTTTTGTAAATGGCATATCCTCTTGACGTAATACCATTCCTACAGTACCTTTTTGTCCGTGTCTACTAGAATGCTTATCACCAATAGTAGGTCTTCGATTTGATCTAACTCTAATCTTTACAAATTTATAACCATCACTATTTCTAGACACTATTTTTTTATCTATAAATCCAGACTCATTTGATTTTAAAGAACTACTAGAACACTTAAATAAATTTTTATTTGTTTTATATGGTGTTACTTTCCCAATTATAATATCATTTTCAGTAACATAACTATCCATCTTTCCAAAACCATCTTTATCTAAATAAGAATAATTATTTCCTTTCATTCCTACTGTCATATTTGGATCAGGAATTTTAAATTGTTCCTGAACCTGTGACCCAAGCGATTGAGATTTTTTTTCCTCATCTTTGTATGTTCTATAGAATACCGAGCTAAATAATCCTCTATCAATTGCACTACTGTTCATTATAACGGAATCTTCCTGATTATATCCAGAATAAGAAGCTATTGCCACTATACAATTTATTCCACACGGTAAATTATTAGAAGGTAAATATTTAATGATTTTACTATTTACAACAGGTAGTTGAGGATAACATAATACATTTGCGAGTGTATCCATCCTATATCTAAAATTGGTAGCATAAATACCCATTGCTTGTTTACCCATCGCAGATTGATATGTATTTCTAGGTGACTGATTATGATCAGAAAAAGGGATTATTGTAGCCATTACACCCATCTGTAAACAAGCATGTATTTCACAATGTGTATATTTATATTTTATTACCTTTTTATCTAAATTTTCTAATTTATTTGATGTTATTGCAAGCATACAAGTACTTTCTTCCTCTACATCTAAATATTCTATAACACCTTCTTTTATTTCATTACTATAATCAGTTAAACTATTATTATTAGATACTGTATTATTTAAACTTTGACATAATAAATTATTCCAAGATATTTTTTTATTCACTATATTTTTAATAATATCATTATTAATTTTAAACTTATTATCTTGTAATATATATAATGGTCTACAAGAACGTCCCTGATCTGTATATATAAAAATACTGTTTATTTTTATATCCCATACAATAGATACATATATATTAATTATTCCACATCTTCTTAAATTTTTTAACTTATTTACTAACAATTCCGCATAATCGGTTAAATATAACCAATCACCATTAATAAAAATGTTGGTTTTACCTATAATTTCGTTGGGTGTATAGTCCAATAAAGATTTGGTATAGTCAGATTCTAATATATTTTTAATAGATTCTATATTACTATAATTTGTAATATGATTAGATAATGCTAAATTCTTAACGACTCCTACTGAAGCCCCTTCAGGAGTTTCTGCTGGACATAATCTCATAAATTGTGTAGAATTTAATTTACGAGGTTCTACTAGTTTAGAATTTTTCTCTATTGGAATATTAACTCTTCTTAAATGAGATAAACTTGAGTTATAGGTTAATCTGTTTAACACTTGAGATACACCTTGTTTATTCATAGATGCTTTTAATCCCCAATTACCAGTTGCTAAAGAATATTTAATTCCAGTAGTAATTGTTGTTGATTTAAACAATTTATATATATTACTTTTGTTTATAATATTACTAAAATCATTTGTAGCTCTCCAAGAACCATTGATGTACTCTTTATTTATTTGTGTTTTTGTATCTTTAATAAATTTAGTATAATATTGTCTAAAAATACTTAACATTAATACGCCAGCTGTTTCAATGCGTTTATTACAATAACTATCTCTATTGTCATAATTTCTACGTCCATAATACACATCTAATAATGATTTTACCATTAATCCCAAAAAATATGCTTTTTTTCTGAAATCAGTACCAACATGCGGTAATAAGTCATTTATTAATATATCATTTAAATATATTAAACGTCGTTTAGTTTCAGACTCATCCCTGTTATATCCCATCATATTTACGTATTTACATATATATTCTTTAGCTTGAGATTGACTTGTTACATTCGACCCTTCATATAGTGACCCTCTTAATAGTTGATAATATTTTTGTTTTGTTTCTGAATCACAACCTACTAGGATATAATCCATAATTTCTTTGTCACATTCGATATTTAAAATTCTAAATACTATAAACAATGGTATATCTATTCGAATATGTGGAATAGATACTTTTATTAAATGGCCATATATATCTTCTTTACTTGTAAGTTTAACCTGTAAACTTTTAGGAGTTAAGATTTTTTTATCTTCTAAGGATTTCACTTCGCATATATGAGAGTATTTAGATTGTTTACGATTATTTGGGAAAATATATATTTTATTATTTGCTATAATTTCCTGGCTAATTAATACTTTTTCACTACCATTAATTATAAAATATCCTCCTTCATCATATTCACACTCTTCATAGTCTAAAGGGGTATTATTAGTTATATTGTTTAATATACACGCATTTGATTTTAACATTATAGGTAATTGGCATAAGTTAATTTTTTTTAACGTTTTAATAGGCGATTCTACTATATTTGTTAACCCTTCCCCCAATTTTGTTTTAGTTTTAAAATTTATATCAACATATATATCAGAAACATAACTAAAATTACGCAAACGTGCTTCCATAGGATACATCACTTTTCGTGTTCCATTGTTTTCATGAATAACAGGTGGAATAATTTTAATATTATTTATAGATATTTCTAACTCATATCGATGTGCCTGAATATTTATTTTCTTAATATCTATATATTCTTCTATAAAATTATTAATTAATAATTTATCTTCGGATTCATCGTTTGGTGCTAAATGTGTTGACAGTTCTATAATTTTATTTTTTTTTTCTAAATTTAATAAATGCAATATTAACTTATTTAATTCTTCATAATCAGAAAATTCTGTCCATTTAAGTAAATTATTATCTAATTTATATTTTTTTAATAAATAATCCTTTTTAACTCTATAAAATAATTGTTCTTTTATATAATCATAGTTTAATACAATTGGATTAAATTGTTCAATTAAATTTATTAAATCTCTATCTAAGAAATTATTATAAGAATTTATTTGATGCTCTATTAAATGTTTATCTTGTTTAATTAATTCCTGTAATACTTTCCAGGTGTCTCTTTTCCATACAAATTCTTCTTTAGACATTGAACCTATTATTACAATTAACAATAACTTTAAATATAAAATCAAATTTAAATAAATTAATATAAATTATAGATAAAATTATATTATTTATCGAATTAATTTAATTTAAATAAAATAATATATATTTATATATGTTTATTAAAAAGATTAATTTATTAGATTCTGTAGAAAATACTTCATTTAAAAATACAAATTTAACAATAACAAAATCAAATATAGTAGCAAATAATTATACAGGAAGAAAACCATCACCTAAACAACCCGACTATTCTAAAAGAAAAATATCTTCTAAAGAATCTAGTACAGATGGACAAAAAATATTACCCAAACAATCTAACCTGGGAGGAAGAAAAATGTCTCCTAAACAACCTGTTTACGTGGGAAAAAGGATGTCGCCCAAACAATCTAACGTGGGAGGAAGAAAAATGTCTCCTAAACAACCTGTTTACGTGGGAAAAAGGATGTCGCCCAAACAATCTAACCTGGAGGGAAGAAAAATGTCTCCTAAACAACATGTTTACGCAGGAAAAAGGATGTCACCAAGAGAATCTATTATAGGAGGAGGCGTAGAAGGAGAAAGACAAATATCCCATAAACAATCTAGTCCAGATAGAATGAAAATGTGTCTTAAAGAATCTAGTACTAGTAAAAGGCAAATATCTCCTAAACAAACCAGACCAAATGATAAAAAAATATTTCCTAAACAAAATAATGTAAATGGGAAAAAAATGTCGCCTAAATATTCTAATAATACTCAACAACAATCAATAACATCCTATTTTAAACAGTCGTATACTAAAAAATCTATTAAAAATAAAAAAAATATATTAGAAAAAAAGGGGGTTATAACTTGTAAAAATACTCCCAATTATTTAATAAATGATATATATCTATTATTAATGGATGAACGTATCAGTATAACTAAAAATAATTAGTTAAATAGTGTTAAAAATAATATAATATTAATTAATGATAATATATTCTAATTATATAGAAATTTTTAATGAAATGAAACATTTAATATTAAGTTCTAAAAAATCAATCTATATTTTTAGTTGGCTTTTTGATTTTAATTATAAATTTAATGGTAAAGAATCATTTTATGATATACTATTACAAGTTTCTAAAAATGTAAAAATATATATTCTTATTTTTAATAATGGATTATATCCCCATATAGAAAAACTATATACAAAGGCATTTAACATTAAATACATTGATAGTCCAAGTATATTAAAAAATCCAAAATATATTGCAAATATAGTTCCTAAAATACTGTCTTACTCAAGCAAATCTAATTATAATACTTCTGGTTTTCATAAAGTGGGGTGTTTCCATAATAAAATACTATTGATAGATGAAACTGATATTTTATTAGGAGGTATCGATGTTGATATAACTAGAAATTCAGTCATAAATAAATCTAAAAATATTAAAAAATATAATACTAAAAATTTTGTATGGGATGAGATAGCAATAAAAATCAAAAGCACTGATAATCTAAATCTATATATAAAAGAACAATATAAACTAAATGGACACTATAATCCCAATATTGACCAGTTATTGCCGTTCATTGGTAACTTTAAAAATATAAATAGTGAACAAAAATATATTAAAAAGATTATTACGAACGCAAAAAAATTTATTTATATTGAGGCACAATATATATTTTCAATGCATAAAAATTGTGTTTTAAATCATTTAATTAAAAAAATATTATACAATATAGTAAATAATACGGATTTTATCGTTATTATTGTTACAAACCATATTCAGTTAGATATATACAATACATATCAGAAAGATATTTTTATTTATAAATTATATAAATATATTAAAGAAATAACTTCATTTTTTAATAATAAAAAAATTTCTACTAAAAAACTTGCTGAATATTTTATAATAACGTATTTTGATGATATTAAAATTCATAATAAACTAATAATTTCAGAACACAAAGGTTGCTTTACTTCATCTAATTTTTTATCAAGATCATATTTAGGATCAGATTTAGAGATTGGGGTATTATTAGATTCTAAAGAATCAAATACTATTATTAAAGTACAATTAGAAAAATTATTTAATGTAGACACAATAAATGCTGTTTTTAAAAAAAAACCAATTAATATGGTAACAAATAATATTCCTCCTAAAATAAACAAGTTTTTATCATATTGTTTATTAAATACAATTTCTTTTGGACATATTAATAAAGCAGTATAATAATATTAGTATAAATTTGATTATACTGCTTTATGAAAATATAGATAACAAAATAAAAACTTGTTTATAATAAATTAAATAAAGTTATAAAAATTTGATTATTTAAAAAAATATAACTAAATAATAAATGGTTATTGATGATTATAGTGAACTATCATACACATTAACTAAAAATATTAGTAAAAGTGAAAAGAAAAAAAATGGAATATATTTTACTCCACCCCAAACTATAAATGATAATTTAAAATTCCTCGAACCATATATGGAAAATATTAAGAATGTATTAGAACCATCGTGTGGATCTTGTGAATATATTTTAGCACTTAATAAATATAATAAAAATTTTAAAATAACGGGTATAGAATTTAATAAAACTATTTTTAACTCCATAAACAACTTAGAAAACGATAGCATTACTCTTTATAATGAGGATTATTTATTATACGATACATCTATAAAATATGATTTAATTATAGGAAATCCTCCCTACTTTGTTATTAAAAAAGAAGATGTAGATATATCATATTATAATTATTTTAATGGAAGGCCTAATATATTTGTTCTATTTATAATTAGATCATTAAAATTACTTAATAAAAATGGCATTTTAAGTTTTGTATTACCTAAAAATTTCTTAAACTGCTTATATTATGATAAAACACGTAGCTATATTTCACGTAACTTTAAAATATTAAATATAATAGAATGTAATGACTCATATATTGAAACTAAACAAGATACAATAGTTATTAATATACAAAATATTGGTGACTGTGAAAATAATAAAAAATATATTTTAAATAATAATAACTATACTATTTTTGGATTGCCACATACTATATCTAAATTTAAAAATTTATATAATAATTCAAAAACGTTATTATCGCTAAATTTTAGTGTAAATGTAGGTAATGTAGTATGGAATCAATGTAAAGATATATTAACAGATGATGGTAAAGAAACAAAATTAATATATAGTTCTGATATTAAAAATAATATATTGTCTGTATCACAATTTCCTAAATTTATTAAAAATAATTCTCTAGGTATTAATAAAAAAAAAAGAAAAATAATATTTAAAAAAAAAAATAATAAGGGTAAGGATATTAGTCCTACTTCTGTAATTAATAAAGGCAAGGATAAAGAACCTGAAAAGATTCCAAATCCTAAAAAAAACTATATTAAAATGCCAGGTAAAAATGACCCTCTATTAGTTATAAATAGAGGGTATGGCGTAGGTCACTATCAATTTAATTATTGTTTAATAGATATTTCTAAAGAATTTCTTATAGAAAATCATTTAATAGTTATAAAGTTTAATGAAAAAATACCCCGAATAGATCTTATAAATAAATATAATAAAATAATTAAATCATTTAAAGATCCCCGCACAAATGAATTCATAGAGTTATATTTTGGAAATAATGCTATAAATATTACAGAACTTTCAGAAATGTTACCTATTTATGATATTTGAAAAGCGGGAAATGCAATACCATTACCATTTTTCCATCTTAATAATATTTTAAGTTTTTTTCCAGATATAGTAGTTGCGATATATGATGATTTTTTTGGGTCCTTTGTATAAGATTTTATTTCATAATTATTTATATTAATTTTTTCGATATTAAATGTGTTATTTTTAAATAACATATACGTTTTATTTTTTTGGGATTTTCTTAAATAATCAGATAACTTAGAAATATTTAAATCTGTTTTTTGTATAAAATCATTTATACTTTTTTTTGATAATTGTTTAGATTCTTCATAAAATTTAATATCATCTTCACGCTCGCTGTACTTACTACTGTTTTTACATCCTTTATAATATTTTTTCTGGTATTCATCGATACATTCTGGACTAGGCGAATTAATACTACATAGATATGTTTCTTTTGTAGGCATTAAAAGATTATATTTATAGGATAATATACCCAGATAATTATCATAATAAAAGTCTTCATATGAATTTGTTAAATACTGACTGGGTTTCATAGGTGATACAAATTGGGGCACTTCACTTAATATAGACGCATTAAATTTTAATTCAATATTAAAATAAATAGTTTTGTTTATTACAATATCAAAATCATAGTTAAATTTACGTCCTCCCATATGAATACACATAATACTATTAATAGTTAATTCATTATGTGCTTGGTTTATAAGCATATTTATATAATCATCTATTTTTTTTTTCATTAAATTCCACTTAGATGAATGTTTATAATATTCATCTGGAATTTTATTATTTATTATAGCGCCAACAATATTTTCTCGAATTTTATTATTCATATCATTAAGTTGTCTAGACGAAACTATAAATGAATCAATAGATAAAATATTTAGAGTAGAATTATTATAAATAATACTTTGTAGATTAGTTTTCTTTTTAATTTTTTTTTTAAATATTATTTTTCTTTTTTCATTATTAATGCCTAACATTAATTAAAAGTATATCAATAATTTTAAATATTATCAAATTAAAGTATATTATCAAATTAAAGTAAAAAATAAACAACCGAATATAGTTAAAGAATAAATACTTAAAATTAAAACTAAATTCTTGTGTAAATGACTAAAATATTAGCCGAATATATATGGTTAGATTGTAACCAAAAGCCTCGTTCTAAAACCAAAGTTTTAAATGAAGCCCCGAATGATATAACAGACTTACCTGTATGGAATTATGATGGTTCGAGCACTGGACAATCTACTGGTGAAAATTCAGAAGTATTGTTAAAACCTGTTAAGATTTATTCAGACCCGTTTAGAGGAGACGACCATATATTAGTATTATCAGAGTGTATGAATCCGGATATGTCGCCACATAAAACGAATAGTAGACACCCAGCCTTAGAGGTTTTTAATAATCAGGCTGTTAAGTCAGAGGTTCCATGGTATGGTATTGAGCAGGAGTATATCCTTTTAAATTATGAGACAGATACCCCTCTTGGATGGCCATTAAATTGTAATTGGTTACCTAAACCCCAGGCTGATTATTATTGTTCGGTAGGATGTGAAAATGTTTCGGGGAGGGAAGTGGTTGAAAAACATCTTAAAATGTGTTTAAACGCGGGGTTAACTATTAGTGGCATAAATGCGGAAGTATTATTAGGTCAGTGGGAATATCAAGTGGGGCCTTGTGAGGGAATTGATAGTGGAGATGAAATGATTATTTCACGCTATATATTATACAGAGTATGTGAATCATTTCGGGTAAGAGTTACGCTAGAGCCAAAGCCTATTCTAGGAGATTGGAATGGTTCTGGATGTCATACTAATTTTAGTACTAAAAGTATGAGAGAAAAAGATGATGGTCTTAAGTATATTAAGGGAGCTATGATAAAATTGGAAAAAACGCATTCCATGCATATGGAAAACTATGGTTCTGGAAACCATTTGCGTATGACTGGGAAACATGAAACCGCTTCATACGATAAATTTACATATGGATTAGCGAATCGGGGAGCAAGTATTCGAATCCCAAGTGAAACCAAAAAGAATGGTAAAGGCTATTTTGAGGACAGGCGACCAGCAAGTAATATGGATCCATATCTTGTGACATCTTTGCTAGCAAAAAGTATACTTTTATAGTAATTTATATTAATTTAATACGCATATTATATATACTAATTTAATATGCTTATTATATAAATTTAATATGCTTATTATATAAATTTAATACTAATATTGGTATAGACATATAAATACTTATAAATAATACATACTAATTTTTATATGTCTATACCAATATTAGTAATAAATCTTAAAAATAGAAGTGACTCACTTGTACGCACATTTAATGAACTATATAAATTAGGTAATACATCTAATACTATAACTCGAATAAATGCTACTGATTCTTCTCAGGCCAAAGAACTTAAATATAACTATATCACACATAATGCGGAAAAAAATATAGGAAATATAAAGAGTACTATTATATTTCCTACTTGGGCGAGTGTAGGATGTGCTATATCTCACATAGAATGTTGGAAATATATAGTAACGACAGGGTTGCGTTATGCACTTATAGTAGAAGATGATATCAAAGTAATAGATAGTAATAAATTAAATTATAGTATAAATGAATGCATACATATTTTAGATTCTAATCGATATGAAAAAATTTTTATTTCACTAAATTCTAGAACGGATTTACATTCTTCATTAAGTTGTTCATCCAATATTAAAAAATATTATTATCAATTTACAGGAACGAGTTCATACTTTATTAACATAGAGTGTTGTAAATTTTTATTACAAACTATTACACCATTAACACATCAAGTTGACATAGAACTTAGTAGATTATTTTTAATGAATCGCTATAACAGTTGTTTAAATATTTCCGGAATTTATACAGATTCTGGTATGAAAAATTATGATCATATATCAAGTGTTCAGTACTACTTTATATCTTACAACCAATTAAAAACTATAATTCAATCCACTAAATACTATCTACCAAATGAAATAATAAGTATTATTTATAAGCATATGCCTAAAAAACAAGATATTCAAAATAATAATCTCTATGGTTATTATTATAATAACAACTATTATAATAGTGAATGAAACTTATATAATAAATAATACAGTTTCAATATTATTTTATAGTGTATAAATATAGGTTAGGTGTCCTTGAACTCTAATTTTGATTTTGTATATTAAATTAGCGTTTTCGGCGTTTTATAATGTAGATGGCTCCTAGTAGTGGGATAATGGATGTAAAAAAATTGGATTGGGGAGCTTTCTTGTATTTTATAATTGCTTTTTTGGATTTGTTATAGAGGGTGAAAAAGTTCGGCGATGGAGATGGGTTTCGTCTCCACGTAACACCATACGTATTTGCGAATTTAAGTGACAAAGTAAACATATCCGTCTTCTTAGACTGGGACGAATACAAGTCTGGTGCATTGAATACATCTCATTTACTTATATCTGAATTAAAGTTTGATTCAACGAACATCTGCTGCATATTCCTCACCGTAGAAACATCCCATTTACTTATATCTGAATTAAAGTTTTGAGCTTCTTGGAACATCAGCGCCATATCCTCCACCCCAGCAACATCCCATTTACTTATATCTGAATTAAATTTATTAGCTAACCAGAACATCTTCACGGTGCTAATCACCCCAGCAACATCCCATTTACTTATATCTGAATTAAAGTTTTGAGCTTTTGAGAAGATATCACTCGCATACTTCGCGCTAGCAACATCCCATTTACTTATATCTGAATTAAAGTTTTGAGCTTCTTGGAACATAAGCGCCATATCCTCCACCTTAGCAACATCCCATTTACTTATATCTGAATTAAAGTTTGGAACATTATTAAACATCCGCAGCATACTCTCCACCTTAGCAACATCCCATTTACTTATATCTGAATTAAAGTTTGGAACATCCTCAAACATCTGTCGCATATTCTCCACTCTACTAACATCCCATTTACCAATATTCCCAAACTGTGTCCTCTCAATTTTACATCCTTTAAATAATCTTTTAAGATTGCTGCCTTCCTCTATCTGTGGCAAACTATTACCAAACGGCAGAGAACCTGTAAATCCTTCGAACACTCCTTTTCTGTTTAGATAGACGATATCCCTCGAAAGCGGGATATCGCCCCAGTCTATAATACGTATGTTATTGTACCCAGTTAATGCCAGGTGGAGACCATCATCCCGGTAGAGAACGCCATCGACAAGTTCCCACATCATCCATATTTCCCCTTCGGGCGTTGTGTTGTAGGCAAAGTGAAAGCTGCCGCAATCGTTGATAACGGGCAATCCTTTAATGTTTACAGGTGGGACAAGCCCAAGCTTAAATTTGAATATTCCGTGCGTAATCATTTTTATATTATATAGATATATTTAATTTTAAAGTCTAAGGAAATTGAAATTAAAATTAAATTCTAAGGAAATTAAATAATTAGCGTTTTCGGCGTTTTATAATATAGATGGCTCATAGTATATCTAAATAATTAAATATATTTAATAGTATATATTTATTTAATTCTTGTTTCTGTTTTTTCTAATGAACAATTTTCATTAAAATTTAAATTTTCTCCATCTAGTGAAAATTCAGAAGGTGTCAGTATTGACCAATCCGTGTCACTCTTTAAAATACCACATTTAGTATATATATATCCGATTAACGCACTACACCAGAAACGGCTTGTTTTTTGTGGATCACTATCGTGCTTAAATAGTGCTTCTATCCAATCTTTGGGATGTATATCATATGGTTTATTATAGACGACGTTGTGAACCTCTTTTAATGTGTCCGTATCAAATAATTCTGGATTACACAGCACTTTTCGGATAATAATTTTAGACCCCTTAAAATTATTTAATATTTCATTAAAAGGGGTGATTTGAACTCCTAACTTAACTTTATCATCCTGTGGGTCGGGTTTCCCCTCCCATCCAGACTCCCATACATACGTCCCTTTTAACGTGGGATCTATAAATTTAGGGTCTTTTATAATCATACCTACGTGGGAATAGTTAGAATGTGTCGCATATTTAATCATATCCGAAAAATATTGCATTAATCCATCACTGTGTCCACAAAATAGTATTAAGTCACCTGTTTTTAAATCATCCATTTTAAAATCGTTCATAATATAGTAATAATAGACACTATAAATTTAAATACTTTTCTAAAGTGTATATACTACTACCATTTAAAGAACATATAGTTAAAGATTTAATTATACTATAATATAATTATAAATGGTGTTAATTGACGAGTATTTAGCTCTCCAGGATAAATATCAAGCAAAATATGGAAACAAAACCATTGTTCTATATGAATGTGGTCAATTTTTTGAGATATATGGGGTTGTGAATGAAACAGAAAGTTTGGGTAAAATATATGAAATAGCCGATATAACAAATCTATCTGTATCTAAACGTAATAATAAATACGCCCCTGTTAGTAAAAAAAACCCTTTAATGGCTGGATTTCCAAATCATTCCTTTGAGAAATGGAAAAATATACTACTTGATAATAATTATACAGTCATTAAAATAGAACAGGATAAACATGGGACAAAGGATCCAGTTAGAAGAGTGACGGAAATTGTATCTCCAGGTATTAATATGGAATCCAATAATTTCAGTAATCAGCTTATGTCACTCTATTTAGAAGAAATTAAAACAAATGTAGAAACTATTTTATATGCGGGGTTGTCAACCATTGATATAACCACAGGAGAAAATAATATATATGAAATAAAATCCAACAAAAATGATAATAACTATGTATTAGATGAGATATTTAGATGTATCCAGTCCTATAACCCTTCGGAAATAATTATAAATACCGAAAATATTTCTATAAAACAAGACACTATTATTAAATATTTAGAACTAGAAGGACGCACCTATCATTTCAATAATTATAAAGATAACACCTATTTATTAGAAAATAAGTATAAAATACCATTTCTCGAGAAACTATTTCCAAAACATAATATGATCAGTATTGTTGATTATTTGGATTTAGACCGAATTTACTGGGGACTGTCCAGTTATATCTATCTACTACAATTTTCATATGAACATAACGAATCCATCCTAAATAAACTTATTAAACCGAAAATATGGGAAACAAAGGATTATTTAATACTATCCTACGATTCTATTAATCAACTTAATATTATACCCAATCGAAATCTACGATTAACAACTAAATATGATTCCCTGTTAAATTTATTAGATTTAACAAGCACTAGTTTGGGTAAACGTATGCTAAAACACAGTCTAATAAATCCTATTATAGATAATGATGAATTAAATAAACGCTATAATTTAATAGAAATTTTTAGAACAAAAATTAACATAAACCCGTTATATACTGAATTTGAGAATTTTTTAGAAAAAATATTTGATATCGAAAAATTACATCGAAGGATGACGATTGGATTGTTAAACCCTGCCTCATTCAGCAATTTAGATATATCCTATAAATTTATTATTAAAACTTTAGATTTAATAGGAACTATAGATAATGATAAACTGAGCAATATATTGCCAAAATCCCATAACATAGAAACATTTCATAACTTTATCGATGATTATACTAAAAAGTTAAATATGACTATTATTAATGGATGTACTTTAAATAATATCAAAAAATCGATATTTGCAAAAGGCATTTATGACTCAATTGATACACTACAGAAAAAAATAGATAATTGCTATCTATTTTTTGATAAGGTTCGAGAGTCATTCGCTAAAGTTATCGATATTAAAAAAGAGTCGGTCGATTTAAAAGACAGTGATCGTGACGGATTCCATTTCAGTACTACTAAAAAACGAGCTTCTATACTCAAAACGAAATTAAACAGCAGTGATTTAAAAGCTATCAGTTTTAATATAGATGGAAAACAACTATCTATAAATCCGAGTACTATAGAATATAAAACATCAAGCAGTATTACTAAACTATTCTCACCTGAAATTAAAAATTATTCAGAACAGCTTAATTTTTATCAATTAAAAATGATGCGATTATGTACCGAACAATTTAAATTATTACTTGTAGAATATGATGAAAAATATGGGGACACCCTTAAAGCCATTGTCGAGTTCATATCTTATTTAGATTATATTAAAAGTTGTGCTAAGGTATCCTTAAAATACGGCTACAATAAACCAGTTATAAATAATAAATACGATAAAAGTTATATTGAATGCCAGGATTTACGTCATCCTATTATAGAAAAAATAAACAGTGATGTCGAATATATTCCTAATGATGTGGATTTGGGTAATAATACAAATGGAATGTTATTATATGGTGTAAATGCGGTTGGTAAAAGTTCTTATATGAAATCGGTTGGACTATCGGTTGTTATGGCACAGGCGGGTATGTATGTTCCCGCCACTTCATTCGAATATTTCCCATATAAATATATATTTACTCGTATTTCGGGAAATGATAATATATTTAAAGGTCAATCTACATTTGCGGTCGAGATGAGCGAATTACGTTCTATTATTAAACGATCCGACAGTCACAGTTTAATATTAGGTGATGAATTATGTTCTGGGACAGAAACTATATCTGGACTATCCATTGTTGCAGCGGGGGTTATAACACTTGAAAAATTAAAGTCTTGCTTTATATTTGCTACTCATCTTCACCAATTATCTTCTTTAGAGGAAATAACTATACTGGATAAGGTGAAGAATTTTCATATGGAAACAATCTATGATGAAAAAGAGAAAAAGTTGATATATAATAGAAAATTGAAAGAGGGATCGGGGAATGCGATATATGGATTGGAAGTGGCGAGGGCAATGAATTTAGATAAATCTTTTATACATTTAGCAAATACTATTAGAAAAAAAATATTAAATATAGAGGATGACATTATACCTAAAAAAACATCCACCTATAATTCTGATATTATAATAGATACTTGTAAGATTTGTTTTAAAAAATGTGAAGAAATTCATCATATTAAACCACAATGTATCGCGGATGAAAATAATATTATTGATGGACACAGTAAGAATATCAAACATAATTTAATACAGCTATGTCATCAGTGTCACCAGTTGGTAGAAAATGGAGATTTAGAAATAAGCGGGTATATCCAGACCAGTAAAGGTATCGAAATAAGAACCAAAAAATTAACTAAAGAAGAAACCATGGATAAAAAAAAAAAAAAAAAAAAAAATACAGTATAGAGCAAATAGCCATTATAGAGGAATATAAAGAAAAAAGTAATAATAATTTAAGTAAGAGTAAAAAATTATTGGAACTGGAAAAGAATTTAAAAGTATCCGCCCCAGTAATAAAAAAAATATGGAATAACACCTATTAATATTATAGTGTAATTATTTAATTACAGTATTATTATTTAGAGTTTAAAATTATATTATAGTGTAATTATATTATAGTGTAATTATAAATTACTGTAAGAACTTCGTTTACAACATTTATACATACAACCGCAAAGACACGCGAGAGTGGACAATCCTGCCAGAATAATACTAACAATTCCAACATAAGCAAATATTTCTGTTTTTGTTAGTCCATCTATCTTTGTTAAATTGCAGTCATATGAAACCGTTCGTAAATTTGTTCCAGAAAGATCGAAAGGCATACAGGTATTAAAAGAAGTATTTGGATAAAAACTTGTGGCAGAAAGCAACTCATTACAACATTTTGGATATCCGTTGACAACATTTGTATCATAGCACATATTTTTAGATACTACGGTTTTAAATGGAGTAGTACAATTAGTATTACTAAGGTTATAAAAATTAGAGGTAAAATCAATATTTTCTGGTATATTTAAAAATCCAGAAGTAAGTGTAGGACATAAGAGAAAACTGAGAATAAAAAGCATTGTATATTTTAGGATATAATTGAGAGGTTAACAAATCAAATTTTTATAAATAAAATTGATAATATTTATACGTGATTTTTAAGAAATATTAAAAAATACAATGTTTTTGGTTCAGTTGGATAATAACAATTATAGGTATACAAATAATGGAGATGTGTTTAAATACAGTAAAATAACACGATTTCAAAAAAAATTACAGAAAAAAGGGAAAATTGGCATATATCCAGGGACAACTCAATCTAATATTAATACTATTTTAAATCAAATTAAGCTATCTATTCCAAATATTAATAATTATTCTAATATTCGGAATATACATAATGGTATAACAATCTGTTATTCTAATAATAATTTTATATTAAATGGAAGTAATATTGATCTCTATTCATTTTTATCCAATAATTCTACATTAGAATTATTGGATAAAATTAAAGAATCAAAAGAGAAAATGTCTATAAAACACTATGACACTACATTTAAACCCTATACATTTTTAGAAAATAAACTGATTTCGTGTCCTATATGTATAGATACAATACATCTAAATGAAACGATTGTAACATCTAAATGTAATCATACATTTCACAATGAATGTCTAAAAAAATGGCTTACAGACAGTTCTGTAAATAACAATTGTCCGTCTTGTAGAACAGATTTATTTATGTAAAAATTCTGCTATTACAATAACTACTAATAGCGGAATTTTTACATAAATTTACTATAATATTATAAATCAGTGCAGATTCATTTTGCATTATATCCAATTTTTTTTCATAGCTTTTTAATTCTTCTATATCTGAACTTACACTATTCATATTTTCCTTAAATCCATTAATTTCTTTAGGAAAATAATATATAAAAACGATACAATTCATAATAAATAAACTGCTCATTAATAATAATAAACTATATATAATATATCGTTGACTATTTCGTCTATAATATTTTATATAATCTTCTGGTTCTTCTAATAGACTAGTATAATCATTCATTAATACCTAATAATATTTATTTTTTAAATAAATATTATCGTGTATTAAATACCAGGGATTTATTACCTACATATTTAAAAAAATAATCTAATTTATTTCCATATGACATTCTATGATTATTATGGATTTTACTCCTACTATAATAAATGCTTATTATCCGATTTTTTTTCTTTGCTAAATAGAAACATTTATCTATCTTATCTAATGATAAAGAATTTTCAAATAAAATGTGTTTATTATTGGATAATGCGTCCAGAACAAAAGTATAACAGGAATCTATAGGAGTACATATAATAATAGCATCTACTGACTTATCCTTTAATATTATATTTTTATCTATTACTATTTTTATACTACTCATATCAAACCTATTCTTAAAATCTAATGCCTTATAACTTAAACTTAAGTTTTCTTCACAAATATAATTAATTTGGCAATTTTTATTTTCTAAAATATTTATAAAATGACTATTTTCTATAATATTATAGCCATATACAGCAATATTAATCATATATTAATCAAACATTATTTTTATTATTAAAAATCTTTAATTAATAAATAGTTATAGAGAACTTCTTAAAGAAGGTGGTTCAAATCCTTCCACACACTGATATTTACTAAAATCAGTTACTCCTTTTTTTCGTAAATATACCTCATCAATTAATTGATTTCCAGTAAATGTATATGGATTCTCTTCTATTATACTGTTTACCGTATCTACCATAATTTCAGGTGTTCTCCAAGTAGTTTTATTTCCTAAATTATTATTTATAACCGCATAACTTTCTATAGCGGTCATTGGCCATAATGTGTTAACACCAATACCTTTTTTATGATATTCTTCTGAAAACCCAATTGCTCCCATTGTCATTCCCCATTTGCTTATCATATAAGCCGTTTTATCTCTAAGCGTTTTTAGTTCCCCTATATTCTGTGCTAAAGGAGGCGACATTGTAATAATATGCCCACCTCCTGTTTCTAGCATTAGAGGAGCACCATATTTAGAAACCATAAATGATCCTCGACAATTTATATCATTTATTAAATCGTATCGTTTCATAGATGTTTCTTCTATAGGTTTCCAATGTAATGCTCCCGCATTATTAATAATAATATCTAATCTATTAAACTTATTCTTTATAGTCTTATACATATCTATAACAGACTCTTCGTCCCGAACATCTAACTGAATTGACAATGCTTTAACTCCCTCTTTTTCAACCTCATTCGCAACACTATATATTGTTCCGGGTAAATTTGGATTTGTATCTATAGTTTTGCCCGTAACAACTATATTATATCCTTTTTTAGCTAATCCTATTGATAATGCTTTCCCAATACCTCGGGTCGATCCTGTTATTAAAGCAACTTTATTCATATATTATGTAGTATTAATTACTTTTAAATAAAAATTAATTAATACTACATAATATAACCCAATTATAATAATTTATAATTTTATAGTGATTTTGTAAAGCATTCTTTATCCAATTACTATAATAGTTTTATACCAAAAAACATCTGTAAAATAGTTCATAAATATATTATAAATGAGAATATTACTAACTTATTAAGAAGTCACTATTAACACATTCCCATATATATTATATCCAACAATTTTAGTTGCATTAATATTAATAGGGAGATTTATAAGTTCGCCTTCTTCATTCACATACATTAATTTATTATCTATTAAGGGAATAATTGTAAAATAGCCTTCTACTATTTTCTGAATAATTTTAATATCGGGTTCATTATCATAATAAATTATTTCCATTTTATTTGTTTCTATTTTATTTGTTTCTATTTTATTTGTTTCTATTTTATTTGTTTCCATAGTATTCGTGTAATTATTATTTATATTATTAATATTTTCAAATTTTTTAAGTAAATAAATGTTATCATATTACATATTTATATATCTACTCTTAATCCCTAAAATTAACTATACCAATAATAATACTCTTACTATAGTATTTGTTGCCAATATATATTAATATTTAAAGTCTATGTTTTATTTAAATAGATGTCAATTAATATATTGTATCTACATGGATATTGTGGAAACACTGAACTAATGCATATACAAACACTACATTTACATAATGAACTATCGAAATCAGAAAAAATATATAATATAGATATTAATAATCATTTAATAAACGCTTTGTATAAATTAGATATAATTCCTGAACACGAGTTTGTTAGAAAATATATAAAACCCCCTTATTATGGTCATTGTTATTTTAATTATCTATCAAATAATACTATAGAATATACAGGAATAAATAAAACGATGGTATATTTAAAAAATATTATAAAAGAAAAAAATATTGACGGGATTGTAGCCTTTTCACAAGGAACGTACATAACATCTCTATTATGTTCGGAATTAGAATTAAAATTAAAATTAAAATTTGTAGTTTATTTTTCTGGTATGCCCTATATTAACAATGATCGTAAAATAGGTATAAATATACCATCCTATCATATTATTGGTAAGGAAGATAAATGGTATCCCAACGGATTAAAGTTATATAATTTATATTTAAACTCTGGAAAAAACACCGTTTTATATGAACACAATGGAGGTCATCATTTTCCCAAAGGTATGGATATAGGTATTTACCAAGATTTATCTAAGTGGATTATACAACAATGCAATTTAGATAAAATTCTATAAATTAAAATCGGTCTGTGTCCCTACATTAATATATTTTTTATTTTTCCACTTTTTAAAGTCGTTTAACATACTATAGTACTCTAAACACCATTTACAATTCGGTAAACAATTTTTAGTTAATTGTTTACTATTTTTACATAGAGGATAATCATCTAATCTATTTGGGTGATAATCTGATATAGTATTTTTATATAATTTGTTGCGAATACTATTATGTGTTTTAATATACATTAATAAATTCTTATTTGGACTTTTATTATTTGTTTCTTCAGTATATTCATTTACTAAATTTTTAAATAATTCTAACATAGTATTATTTAAACCTTCAGCAATAAATAGTTCGTTGTACCTATATATCTTAATTAGTTCCTTTTTAATAGAATTTTTTAATATTATCGGTACATTATAGCAATCATACTGATTTTTAGCCCATAATAATAGCGCTCTTCTAAAAATACCATTATTTTTAATAAATGTTCTTAACTCAAGATCTTTATCCATTTTATTATAATAGTATTATTTATTTATATCATTTATTTATATTATTTTTATATTATTTATATTTAATTTAGTTAAATTTATTTAATTTAGTTAATTTAGTTAAATTTATTTAATTATTATATTAATATATTCAAGCCACCTCTATGAATTATTTAATAAACAACTCCCTAATTAAAAATAATTTATCTAATACTCATTATAATAAACCACCATTATATACAGCTAATAATCAATTCATTATTCCCAGAACACATTCTATTTTTTGCTATAAATGTTATTCTCAAATTAAATTAGAAAATAGAAATAATCTATGTGTAAATAATCTACCACATCAATTTATATTTTCATTATGTTCTATCTTATAAGTTTATAACATTCTTTACAAATACAGGCATGTTCACATTCAGGAAAATAAATTTCCACATTATTTTCTAAACATACTGAGCATTTATCACGACTGCCTTTAATAATATAACTATTTTTCCTATTTATATTGGCCCTACATAAAGGACACTTAGTTAAACTTTTATAATTTAGTGTATTATTTATGTGTGTAGTAAATGTTAATGTATTATTGTTTAAATCTTTAATAAATTTTTCGTATACTATATGCATACCTTTAACATTGGCATCTATTATTAATGTCGATATTAAATTATTTTTTTTTCTTATATATACGGAGTGTATAAAATAAAAATCCGCTAAACTTATATTAATAGGATATCTATATACAAATAAATCATTTAATTTTATAACTGATTTAGAATAGTCGACTTTAAAATGAATATATACATTATCTATAGAATTTAAAAATTCATCTAATTTTATTATTTTAATAACCGGTAGTTTTGTTTGTAAAACCTGCCATGATTGTATGACACATTGATTTGATGTATGATTTAATTCACATTTATGACAATAATGATTATGAGTTTTATGTGACCAATAAAATTTACACTCATTAAATAAACAATAATTTATTTCTAATAATTTATCTTTAGAATATTTAGTCAACATTTTTATTTTATCATTGTCTTCACACTCATATTCGCCATGCCCATATTTCCCACATACACATTTATGACCTGGTGTCGTATGATTTAACGGTGTTTTACAATATTTTACTTTACAAAAACTCATTCACTATATTATAAAATTTTATTATTTTCTGAATAATTAATTATTTATTTTAAAAATTAGCTATTTATTATACAATTAATAAACTCAACATGTTTACTCAACACACATTATCTACAATTCCATATAAAAATATAATTTTTAATAACTTCACATCTGAATGAAAATTTGGGTATACCAGTTGTTATTTTATCCTATTTAATGGGGTGTTAACGCCAATTTCCAATTTTTAAGACATATATTTTTTGGATTAGTCTTAAATTTTGATTATCAATAATTTGAAAATATTTTAATATTTTTTTATTATGAATAGTTATTGTTACTATTAAAGTATCTTTATGACATAGATTATACAATTTATGTATATTGTTATCATTTAATGCCGAAAAAGCCGTTAAAAAAAGTATATCAAATTTTTGATGTGTGATTTTTTCAAAAGAACTAATTATAACTTGATATTTTTTTAATTCATTAAAATTTCGTTCATAAATTTTTAATGAATTAAGATTTTGTTCATATTTTTTTAATAATTCATTAGCTGTATATTTAAAATCTATTAACTTATCATTTAAAAAATGAATGAAATATTCTGTGCTCTTCCCTTCTCCACAACCTATTTCTAAAATATTATAATTTTTACTTTTAATATTAATATAGGATTGTAATATATTACACATATTTTGATAAGTGAAATCTGAGAAATTCATTAGTGTATTCTCACATTTTTGTCTTTTAATATTGAAAGTTTTTAATGAAAAAACCGTTAATATAGTTTTCTCAAACAATTTTGATATTTGATACATATTTATAATAAAAATAAATTTTTTTTCCATTGTATATAAAAATAAAAAATTATACTTGGATATTTTAAATACTTGCGAGTTAAAACACTATAATATAGATATTTAACGAATGCAAAAATGGATATTATCTATTTGAAAGACCATTTTAGAAAATCAATTACTATCAGTTGATGATATAGAACGTTCATATGATGGTGGTGGCATAGGCTCATCTTCTGATTCATAGTCTTCCGAATCGTCGGAATCATCATCTACGTAGAGTCTTACACACTGATACTCGGGCATCCAATATGCAATAGGGTGTTCTACCGTTTTATTAGTATATAAATAATTTTCGGAATCTACCCAATATGTTTGCCCACAAGGTGTATTAAACTTTTTCCGTGTTTCGTCTTCTTCTAAAGTTGAGGTATTTTCACTAATGATAATAGTCATTCTATTTCGACATCCGCTATTATTACTACATTTACCTGGTGCAATCGCAGGATATTTTCTTGTTTTTTCAAAATTATAACATCCACAATCTTGTTCAGCACTATCTTTATATAATAGGTCATTTAGATGTTTTAGCAAATCTTCATTTGATGGTTTTTTTAATACTTCTTGTACTTTGGGGGTTATGTGTTTTTGATATATGCCAATAAAACAAAATGTGGTGTCGTCGTACAAATTATCTGTACCTATCATTTTAAGATAGCAACGCGATGGACTTACTTGTATTTTTGAATACCATATTCCTCGATATTGTATATTATTCGATTTAGTAGGTTGTACCAATGTTCTAAAAGAATTCATCTCAAATTATATATTATTTATCTTGATAAATAATATATCAAATTTATTGTCTAACCTATAGCTAATGTTATAAGTCTTAATAGTTCGTCTTTTTCTTCAGTTGACCAACATCTCATATTGTCTTTTACTCTTATGCCATCGATTTGTTCTCCTGTTATAGTAAATCTAAAATCTCGTGAATTATGATATTTTAAATAGATACTATACGATTCATTTTGATTATTTATAGCATCTATCCATTCAGATGTTAATGGTAACTCAAAACCACCTTCCCAACTATAATTTTTTGTTAAGTTGGATAATAAAGTATTATTTTCTGCAAAATCTAATACTTTATTCATAACTGTTTCTTTCATATCAACTGGAAATAATGGTAAATTTAGTTTATTATTTATATCCAATACTATTAATTTGGTAGATTTTTTTAACATTCTAGAATTATACTTTATTTAATAGTTTATAGTTTAAGTAGTTATTAACATTAAAACATAAATTTTATAGAATTAATTTAATATTTTATAGTTTAAGTATTTATTAACATTAAAACATAAATTTTATAGAATTAATTTAATATTTTATAGAATTAATTTAATATTTTCTTTATATATTATATAAATGAATACTATAAATTTTTACAATAATATTATTGACCCTCTAACAAATAAATTAATAACTATAAATTCACTGAAAGGATTAAATATTCTTAAAAATTATATAATGAGCTATAACCAAGTTGCGGGTGCAGGAAGTTCTAAAGTAAACGTTGCGAGAAATATATTATATAGATTGAATGAAGAAGTATTGGATAAACTTAAGAAAAAGAATTTTTTGTTAAATATTTTAAAAAAACTTAGAACAGATGTTTATGAAACTAAAAATGTGTTTGGAACAAATGTAAATGATAGATATAAATATCTTGTTTTATGGTTAGAAGAAGAAGACAAACAGTATATTATAGATTTAGTAGAGAAAAATATAAATGATCCAGAAAATACTGTAGATACTATAACAAGAATAATATATTTTGAATCTAGTTTAATTGATGATGAATTCGGAGGATTTTTAGATGAATATGGTAAGATTGGGGAAGGAGTAACCGTAGAAGATGTTGAGGAGGGCTATACTGAACAACTTGATTTATTAGAAGAATGGATCGAAGAATTAAAAAACGAAATAATGAATCTTAATAACATAGATACAACAGAGTCCCACGCGTAATCAAACTCTAGGTATAATTATATTAGATTTAGAAACAGGCAGTATAGGTCAATAATACGTTTGAAATTGATCTTATTGATTTTTAAATGATATTTTAGCTTAATATATAAGCTTTTTGGAGTATTAAAGGTATAAATCAATAGCGGTAATTAATCGCGGTAATAAATAGTAGAACTGATAAATACTTAATTAGTAAAGATTAATTTGATGTCATTATATTTAAGGTATGGTATGATACCATAAATTTCATAGTAACTATGTTTTTTATATAGGGAATTACTATGTGTAATTCATTCTTCAGGTACGGGGGGTAATATTACAATACCTCCAATAATGGACCCAGTTTAATAAATCTACCTCGTATTTAATATAAGTTATCGTTTTAATTAAATATTAATAAATAATATTTATTAATATTATTTATTTAAATATAAGTTATATTTAATTAGTATAAAAATGATAAACGATTATACTAAAAAATATGAGTGGTATCAAGGGAAATCACGGGATATACTACAGTTATCAGAAACTATATTAGCTCTAGTTCAAACAAATAGACAAAGCGCCTTTGATAAACATATTTGTAATATACCAGATAAAGGCTATATTTTAACTCAAACTTCGGCTTGGTGGTTCAATAAAATAATAAGTCAGTCTATTTGTAATACACATTATTTATATAATCAGGATAATATAATGTTTGTTAACCCGTGTCGCCCTATACCTTTAGAAATTATAGTAAGAGGCTATATAACTGGTAATACATCTACTAGTATGTGGATAAATTATCAAAAAGGCGCTAAGGAATATTGCGGTATACCTTTAAAATCATATTATACTAAAAATGAGAAATTAGACACACCAATTGTTACACCCACTACGAAAGGTAAAACAGATTTATTAATATCACCTTTAGAAATTATAGAAAAAAATATATTAAGTTCTTTAGAATGGGAAATAATTTCTAAAATAGCCCTAAGATTATATGAATATGGTACAGAGGAAGCTGCCAAAAAAGGACTTATACTAGTAGATACAAAATATGAATTTGGTTTTGATGAAAATGATAATATTGTATTAATTGACGAGGTACATACGTGTGATTCTAGCCGTTATTGGAAATTAGATTCATATAAAAGTCGATTTGAGCTAGGGTTAGATCCTGAAAAGTATGATAAGGATATTGTTAGATACTGGATAAAAGAGAATTTACAACAAGGTTCTAAAATACCTGAAAAATTAATTAATGATACATCACTAACATATAGTGATTTTTACAAAAAATTAACCGAACATACGATAGAAGAGTATACTTATTTTGATTTAGATACTATTAATTTTAATATATGGTTAAATGCCGAACAATATTTACGAGAAATTGCTAGTAAATTTTTCCCTTCTTGTATTATTATAAGTGGTTCTGAATCAGATAGTGAACATTGTGATAATATTATAAAACATTTTAATGAATATATTATTTATAATACATATGTTTGTAGTGCACATAAAAATACAAGAAAACTATTACGACTATTAAAAAGAATTAATACTAATAAAAATACCATATTTATTACAGTTGCTGGTATGAGTAATGCTTTAAGTGGGGTTGTTGCGTGTAATACTATATTACCTGTTATTGCTTGTCCACACTTTAAAGATAATATAGATATGAGTATGAATATTAACTCTTCGTTGATGTGTCCAAGTAATGTACCCGTTATGACAGTTATTTCCCCATTAAATGCTGCTTCCTGTGTTCAGAGAATATTAGCGTTATATTAATCTTAGCAGATATAATATTATATTAAAATTAATATATTAAATAAAATTAATATGTTAGTTAAATAAAATTAATATGTTAGTTAAATAAAATTAATGTATTAGTTATAAAATTTATAGAACTTTAGCGCGATTATTGAAAATATCCTATAATTTTTGATTATTTATAATTTTATCATCTAATTTACTTTGATTATTTAAAATGTCTAACTCTATTTCTAATTCTATGTCTTTTTTAATTTTTGTTCCTTTTTCATATTTATCCTGAAAATCTAAGAATTTTTTCTTTTTTGTATCTTCCAATATTATTCGATTACCATCAAAATGCAAATCTATCATATTATAACTGTTATCTACTAAATTTTCTATAACATCTTTTTTATTTCTAAATTCCCAATTACCATTTTTATAAACAATTGCATAACGTTCTTTTCTATTTGGAATTTTAACATTATGATTTTCGGGATGATTTGGATTAAAATGTATACTTTTAACCAAACTTTTAATAGATCCAAAGGGGATTTTTAATAAACTATCTAAATAATTTCTTGTAATATAATCTAAGTTTTCTTGTCCATAATTATTTATATAAATATTTTGTTGCATATTAACTTTATTATTACTATTTGTATTATTATTATTACTACCTACTTTTTCCAATAATCTTTCTAAATCTCTTTTTAAAATTTTTTTTTCTTTCTCTATATTTTTAATATAAAGCAATAAACTATCTTTATTATCCATTAATAATGCTTCTTTACAATATTTTTTTTCATGTAAATATTTTGATTGTCTATGTTTAAAATTTTTTTTACAAAATTTACAATTATATCCATTAATAGTTGTATTTACACTATTTACATTGAATTTTTCACTATTTACATTTGTATTTACATTATTTACATTTGTATTTACATTATTTACATTTGTATTTACACTATTTACATTTGTATTTACATTTGTATTTACATTTGTATTTACATTATTTACATTATTTACATTATTTGTATTTGTATTTACACTATTTACATTTTCATTAATCTGATTAATTTCTTCTAATAGTGACCCTAAACCTCGTTCACTATATGTTGAGTTACAGGGCTTCTTCCTTTTAAAATGGTTTTTTAGATTACTTTTATATTCACTAGAATATCCACACCTCTCACATTTATACATTATATTTATAATAGGTTGAGGTTTTATTTTTAAATAATTAATTGAAAATTAATTAAAAATTAATTTTCAATTAATTAAGCCAATTCTCCATAGGTACACTGATTAATTTTTAGTAAATTATTATATTTGATGGGTGTTTATTCGATTAATTTTCAATTAATTTTAAGCAGGTTCGAAATTAATTAATGATTAATTAATTTTTTCGGGGGGGGGGCAGCCATATTTTGAAAAAAGTGTTTCAAAAATTGAAACCATTGAAAACTTTTTTCCCGTGGAACTCATTTTTGAATTGAAAAGTTTAAATGTATTATTTAAAAATATTTTAATTTACTATTTAAAAATATTTTAATTTACTATTTAAAAATATTTTAATTTACTATTTAAAAATATTTTAAATACCTTATAATATATTATTAATGAATAAATTAATAGATACAAATAATAATATAGAAAATAATAAAAAATCTGGTAATTTTTTTTATAATTCTTCACCTAAGAATATTATTTCAGGTACTTGTACAGGAATAGGAAATATAACTAAAGGAGTTGTATCAGGAGTATTGGGGTTAATAGCGTGTCCTATATATTATGGTAAAGAAGAAGGGGTAAAAGGAGTCGCAAAAGGCTGTGGACTTGGTGTACTACTGGCGGTTGTATTACCAATAGGAGGGAGTATTTTAGGTGTAGCACAAATAGTTAGAGGTTTATATAATACACCCGAAGCAATATATTCTAAGTTAAATAATAAAATATGGGACGAAGAACAGAAAAAATGGATATTATATAGTATAGAGGAAGAAAAAGAGAAAATAATGTCTCTGGATGAAGAACAATTTAAAAGTAACATTTCTTCTCCAGAAAATAGTCAAATCAAAGAATTAGAGTACTACAATATATTAAATGTATCGCCCGAAGCAACACAAAATGATATTAAACGATCTTATTATGAGCTAGCGAAAGAAACTCATCCAGATAGGAATGAATCAAATGGAGAAACATTTAAACAAATTAACGAAGCATATCAAGTTTTAGGTAACGAAGGACTTAGAAAAAAATATAATAAATTAGGTAAAGAGGGTTTAAAAGATATGTCTATTATAGATAGTGAAGCATTTTATACATTATTATTTGGAACAGATAAATTACAGTTTTATATAGGTGAAATTATTATTTATACACTAATGACGACCGATAATGACAACACTTATTTAAGCGATTTATTAAAATTAAAACAAAAAAAACGAGAAATAACAGTAGCTAACAATATAATAACTCTATTAAAATATTATGTTCATAATAAAACGGACTATGAAGACTATTATAGAACGACAAAAACTAATATTAATAATAATGCTTTTAGTAGTATGTTATTAAATATTATAGGAACTACTTACATAGAAATAGGAGAAAGTTATTTAGGATTTTTTTCGGATATTACAAATAGTGTTAAAAGGAATAAGAGAGGCATAACTTATAAATATAGAATATTGTCTTCATTTATCAAAAAAGAAACATCTAAACCAGGTATTAATATTATTATAAATACAGTTCTTATAGATGTTGAGAATACACTTCAGACAGCTTGTTATAAAATATTTAATGATTGCACTTTTTCAAACGACCTAAAACGTGATTATGCCCAAGGTTTAATACATATTGGAACTATTTTTAAGGAAAACGCACAATCAATGAATGATACACGTCATTTTTTAGAATTAGTATTTTAATATTAATAGTACTTAATAAATATATAATATTTATTAGATAAAAAATTTGTTTAAAATTAATATAAATTATATATCATCAATAATGGATAATCTTTACGGATTGATGAAACTGTATAGATGTAATTATAGTACTAATAAACATTTAAAAAAAACTGTTTTAAAAGCAACGTCTATACAGGAACTCGTAATATTTTTACAAGATGATACAACCTGTGTAGATTGTGGTATGGCCACTACAGGGTTAGTTGTCTTATATTTAAACTCTTTAGTTGAAAATCGCTCAGATATTTCAGCTATAGAACACCTATTAAAGGATCCCAAAATTTCCGGAGAGAATTTATATACTATTCCTACTGATGGGATTATTGACAAAAATATGCTACTTAGAATATTACCTAAAAATCCTATAGAAGATAGTCGTCTGAAAGTTATATATTTCCGAACCAATTATTTACAAGATAAATTGTTAACATTGGATACAGGATTTTCATCTACCTCTTGGGGGATGTGGTGTTTAGAAATTGGAACTATGGAAAAAAGTGTTCCTAACGAATTATTATTTAGAGATAGAGATAGTTATATGGAGGATACTATATTATATGCATTTTTTAATGGCAAGGACGAGAGGTTTAGTTATCATTGGATTATTGGGTCTAAGGAAGATATAGAAACTGTTACAGAAGAGGCGTGTATTAGTGATTTAGAAAAGACTTTAGTAGGATATGTTCCGTCTAAAAGATATATGAGTACAAATAGTATAGATGATAGTATAATAGAAAATATTAAAAAAGACATACTTAATTCGTTTCTTCATATTATAAAGGATAATCCGAAAATATTAGACGTTGCATTACAAGAATCTTTTACTCACTATATACCAAACATTTTTAATCTTCAAATTGTTCTACACTATTTAACAAATTATGCTACATGTTTAATGAACAAGTCATCAAATCATTCTAATAATAGTATGGAACCTTTAAGATTGATACCTACCTCTGAAGCTATACGAATGAGTAGATTAGGTATCAATCTCTCTAAAATAAGTGATATGGGGCTAGCGACGGATATTTTAGAAGAGATTGACTAATATTATTAATTTATGGATTACATTATATATTATTAGAGTATAGTTTGGTTTTGTTACTATATATTTTATTTAAATAGATTAGATGGTGGGAGAATTATGATTATATTTTTTTATAAAGTGGTTAAAAAAAATTTGATTTTTGTTTGCACCTTAGTTGAGTGGTAAAACATTCTATACAACCATGGGTCAATCACAATCTACACAAGAACTTCACGATATTTTTACCTCGTTTAGCGAGCGCTATCAAAGCCGGGAAACAGGGAAAGCCAACAAACAACAGAAACCACTTGTAAATCCATCCGATGGGGATGGAGAATCATCGCCTACTATTGTAACCCCAATGATAGATATTAGTACCACTCTTTGGAGCTATTTTGTCTACCTATTTACCTTTCCATCTGGAGAACTAGAAGTTACCAAAAAAGTTCCAATTACCCACGTTAATTGGAACGTTTTGGCGGTTGGTTTGGCGGATGATGGCTTTGTAACGCCTGATGTTCTACCTGCTACAAGTGAATTTGAGAACAGTGTTCTTGCGCTAACAAATAGCAAGAAAACAATTAATGGTTATGAAAAAATGGAAAATCCCAAAGAATTGATGGAAAAATGGGGGGAAAATAACCCAGAGTTTGATGAATACCAAAGAAAGTTGGATGAACTTTTGGTTTGGGAAACAGATTCGTTTAGTGAACAGAATTGGAAGGATTTTTACAAGTGTGAAACATTGGATGAAATGGAAAAATTCATCACAACTGTAGGTTATCCAGGACGAGGACCAGTTATGGTTAAAAGGCTAGACATTATTAATGGGGATATCATTACTCTCCAGGAAATGGATAAGTACCAGTATTTCCTGGATAGGCTGGAGAACTACTCATCCTCTGTTGGAAATTGTCAATACCAACGACTGGGATTTTCATCCATAGGTAAATCTCGTGGCAAGGAAGTTATGGTTTCCCATATTGAGGACTATGAAAGCTACGTAAAATCTAAGCATCACGCCTTCATTCCTAAACTAAACTCAAACGCGTATTCGTTTAATGGAGAACGAACCCCTTGTGTTTCTGAACACGGTCAAAACAATGCTAAAATTGTTCAGCCTACTACAGCAGCTGCGCCACCGTCTACGGCACCAATTCCAGAACTCCCCACATTAACGGTCTCGGCTAATGAGCCCGACAATGATGGGTCGTGTATCTTTTGGAAGTCAGAACGGTTTGATTGTCTGGAGATTGATTACCAAAAGTTGGCACCAGAGTACGTGTGTAAAAAGGGAATCTACCAGGCATCAGGAATAGTGTATGCCCAACTACTTGAGCACGGAGAAAATGGCTCATCTGATGCCGTGCATGTGTTTTCCACACATCTTACAAGTGGAAATAAACCAGAAGAGGAAGCTAAACGTGTTCAGGAAATCCAGATAGTAATCGATTTTATTCGGTCAAAGACAACCGATGGGTACGTTATTCTTGGTATGGATGGTAACTCATACCAAGGATTTGCAAATGGAGACTATGATAGCAGTTCGAATATGTATTCTTTCCTCCAGAAAAGTGGTTACAAAACCTATGAACCAGTCGTTACGGATGACGCAGAATGTATTACGTGGTCTGTAAATAAGATTCGTGGACCAAAATCAGACCAAATTAAAAAGATCGGCGATTACCAATTGGATCGTATTGACTATAGTGTTACTTCCGATAACCTGACTCAGGTAGAAAACGAAGACCAACAGCGTATGGAAGAAACAAGTAGATCAGCCCGCTATTCAGCAACTCTGGGTTCCAAGGAGAAAAAGGAAATCTATGGGAAGATGCTGCCAAATATGTTCATTCCAAGTGACCATCTCCCAGTGGTTGCTTCGTATGTTCTAAACTAAATAGATTATCCATATTAATAATTGCTTATATAGTTCCTTATACTTTTATATTATGGGTTAATTTTATTCCACAAACTATCATTATTTTTTGTTTTTTATTATAGGATTCGGATAAGCCTATTTTCTCTCGGTTCAGGCCATTTCTATGATCACTCATTTCTAGTTTAAGTGTAGTATATATATCATAGTCAAGTTGATTTAGTAATTCTTTATTAGGTTCGAAATTATTAATAATTTCGTCCATTTTATCCATCGTGTATTCCAATGATTCTACTAATAAAGGATATGATCGTGATTCTAAACAAGGGGGGTTTTTATTAGTGTAGGTTTTTGTTAAATCCCAATAGTTTTTTCTAAATATTCTTACTATATTTATATTTTTTAATAGTAAAAATGTTGCATTATGGTTTTTATAAATAGTGTTTACTAAATCTAATGTTCTTGACATTTCTAAATTATAATTAATGTATGCTTGATGGTCTTTTGGTCTATGATTATTAGAATTAGGGTATTTTATTTGGAAAAGAGTATCAATACTTGGCATTATGGAATCTTGTATGGCAATCCCATCATAACAATGGTTATATATCGTAGATGTGTTACAGTGTGTTTTATTCACATCACAAACTTGTTCCAAAACTTCTAAAACTTTATTTAATATAGAGTAGTGTTTATCCAAGAAATATAATAAATTGCATACTGTATTATCTCCAAGACTTTTTAAAATTCCCTGCTGTATACTCAACAATTCCCCAGAGTAAGAGTTTATTGCTATATGACCCTTTATAATGTTACTCATAAACGTATTTTTAGTTAATAGTCTACATATTTTATAAGAACTAATCTTACCTGGATCTAAACGACTAAATTTTAACATACCATTATTTAACCCATATCCATACGCGTATTGTAATAAAGGAGGGGTGCCTAATTTCTCACTTAATTCTATTAAAGGGTTCTTTATATTTTTAGGTAAGATATCTATATTACTGGTTGATTCACTGTTAAAATACATTGATGCTAAAAAACAATAATCGCGGAATAGAGTAACTAAACACTGTGTATTAATTTCATTATTAAAAGTTAGTAGCGGTAATTTAATATCTATTATATTATAAATTTTTTTACGATTTATTAAATTATATTGTGCGATTTCATAGAATATTTCATTAATAATTTGATATTTCTTATTTAGTAGTTTTTCTAAAGGCGAATAACGAGGAAGGAACCCTCTCATATCTGGTTCACATACAAACCAGGAGTCTGGATCGATACTTTTCCAGGATTTAAACATAGTTATAATATGGTGTATAATTTTAAGTAAATTAAATATAATATAAAGATTATTTTTATTTAAAGATTTATATCCTTTTATATTTAAATGTCTTGTTCTATATCTAATATTGATCCTTTGGAATTCCATAAATGTGTTAAAAAATGCGTGAGTTTTTGAGTCTAAAGGATTTATAGAGGTTCATACTCAATCGCGTTTATGTATCCTAGCAGCCTGCGAAGATCCTACAACCTTATCAACATATAATTATGGAGGGCAAGTATGGCCATTACCTCAAACTGGACAGATGTGGTTAGAATATGAATTATTAAAGAATCCAGAAGTTCCTGGGTTTTTTTGTGTTAGTACCAGTTTTCGCAATGAGCCGAACCCTGTCCCAGACAGACACGATAAAATATTTCCAATGTTTGAGTTTGAGATGAAGGGGATATGGATAAATTAGTAGAATTAGAAAAAGAGTTGTGTGAACATTTAGGATTTGGCACTAAAGAAGAGTTTATGGAAGAAGATTATGATGTAGTTGCTCATAAATATAATACAGATGAATTAGAACATGAACACGAAACAAAAATGGAAACAGATTACAGTAAAATATTCTTTTTAAAGAACTTTCCTAATACAACATCACCTTTTTGGAATATGAAACAGGGCGCGGATGGAAAACACGCCAATAAAGTTGATGTTATAAAGCACGGAGTCGAAACAATTGGTTCGGCGGAACGCTCCACAGACCCAAATGAAATGAGAGTTCAGTTTTATAAAATTATTGAAGGGGGTATGCCAATATTTTATTTAGTAATTTTACCAAAGAACGTGTCCAAAAAGAATTAGAAGATTTTTTGGAATTTAATTTCTTCGATAGGTGTGGTGGGGGCATAGGTGTTACCAGGATGATAAGAGCTCTTAAATTAAGTGGTTTATTATAAATACTATTATATACTATTATATACGATTGGTAGTAACATAAAATTTGATACTTAATACAGTTTTATTTCATATTAAAAAATGTCTGGAAATGATAGTAATATTATAATAGATACGATTGTAAATACTGAGGAGGAAAACAGATTGTTATTTGAGGAGGATTCTGAGGAGGATTATGAGGATACTGATTCAGAAGATGATGAGTCTAGTATAGATGGGAACGATGGGTTTCGTCTAAATTCATATTATGGGGGAGAAGACTATGACGATGAACTATACGATCTGCATGCAACCGAACCACCGAAAGATATAGATAATTTATTCCCCGTGGATATTGATGTTAGTAAATGGAATAAATTTTCATATAATTTATTCGATAAACTAAACTGGAGTAATTGTATTGTAGCAGGGGGGTCCATAAGTAAAATACATATGAATATTAGTGAAGCGAGTCTGTTATACAAAGCAGCTGATATAGATATATATCTTTATGGTACCTTGGAGGAAAAAACAGAGAAACTCAAGTATTTATTGAATTATTTTAAATATACTATTTTAATACCCTATAATAATGTGTATACACTTTATTTTAGAGGTATTGACAGGTATATACAAATAGTGTGTGGAAACTTTGTTAATAAATATCATATTGTTAAAAACTTTGATTATTCACATTTAGAAATACTATATGATGGTTCATCTGGTTGGGTAACTAAAAATTTCTTAGAAAATATGGGGAAAAATAAAACAACATATAATCCACAAATGAAGGTGTCGGAATATCGACTTTATAAGACTTTACTCCTTGGATTAAGTGTTGATAATTATACATTAATGGATACTAAATCAAATATTTTAAAAGATACATCCCATAAAGTATTGGATTGTAAAACTGAAGGGGACTATTTTAAGTCGGTAATGAATAATAAAGACTATGAAACACAATTAAACGATAATTATTATCCATCAAATGGTGAAAATCTGTTTCAGATTAAGGAAAAAATAGTGGCTATTTATACCCAAAAATACAGTACAACCCGCCTTTTATTAGAAGAAATTATTAATAATAGGGATATATTTCATACTATAAATTGGTCGTATGGATTTAAAAAAGTATTAAATGGTAGTTATCAAACGTGTATTTATAAATATACATTAAATAAATTGTTTCATAAATTACACACTATTGTAGACGCGAGTGATGTGTATGAATTAAGGCAGTTCAAACATATATGTATAGCTAGTTTTAAATATTATAATAAATCTCGGCTAGAAGAAAATGTTTTTATTCTATTTTCTAAAGCTTGTAAATCTGGTAATGTGGAAATCGTATTTACGCTGTACCGTATGTTTAAAACTATATTATTAAAAGCAGTCGAATATAATTCTGTTTTAAACATACATTATAATGCGTATGAATCTGGTAATTGGGACATAATTCAGTTGGTAAAGGTGATAGTTCAATTAAAAACTAAACGTTCCTTTAAAATTTCTATAGAAAAAATAAATGATAGTGTATGCTTATCTGGAAATTTAGAACTATTTAAACGTGTATGTGAGAAACCAGATTTTATATTAACTTCCACTCAATTACTAAATAGTTATTCATCAGGAAATATAGATTTAATTAAATATGTATCAGAAATGCCTAACTCGAAAAAGCGTTTTTTCAACACGCTTAATGGCTTTGTTAAAACGTTTAAAAATATAGAATCATTAACCTTTTTCGCAACTAGAAATCTAGATATGCAAAACTTTTTAGGGACTAAAACTAATATTATTTCAGTCATTAAAACCAAAAATATTGATATGGTAAATTACATTCTACAATTTAAGAAAGAATCGTTGTCTTATTCTCAAATACTTGGGTTTTTATGCTACTTAGGTAATGTTGATCTTATTAAATTTATATTTGAAACTGAACCATCATTAACTGTTTCCAATATATCTGATTATGATGAAGGGGCATTTAGATACGCCTGTAAGTCAGGAAATTTAGATTTGGTGAAATATTTGTTAGAATTAAAACCAGATATTAATATAGAGGCTATTAATAATTGTGCAATTAAGTATGCATGTTCAGAAGGTCATTTGAATATTTTAAAATATATATTAGAACTAAATCCTGCGATTGATTTATTTAATGAAACAACACAGTGTGAACATACATTAGCAACTTTTTCGAACTTAAAAACCGAATTTGTGGGTATAAATATGTGTAGCCCATTTTGTTTTGCCCTTAAAAGTAAGAATATGCATTTAATATCATACCTTATAACAAAAAACCCCTCAAAATTACCAGTATTCAAAAATATAATGTATATAGAAAACGAACGGATTAAAAAAATACAGAATTGGTGGAAAAATTTATTCTATGACCCATACAGTGAATATGGTAAATTACAGCGTGAAAAATCTATAGCAACGTTATATGCAGTAAAATAATATTATTCTTTAAGTAATCACTAACAACACTTTTAATTATTTAAAACATATTTTATATTAATAATAAATGGCACAACATTATAAATTATTAGATACTCCCCCCGAATATAATCAAATTGTAGGAGATGATAGAAATACATTTATTAAACGAGTGTATTCGATTCTGTATTTACAATTAATGTTTACGATTGGCGTGTGTTCTCTATTCGTCTACAATGATTCTATTAAAGATTTTATGCAAAACTCTAACGGAGGTCAGTCATTATTAACGACAAGTCTTATATTCCAAATAGTACTTATGCTTGTTCTGGTATGTACCAATATACATCGAAATCCTCCTTGTAATTATATAATATTATCTTTTTTTACTTTATTTTTGTCAATAACACTAGGTACAATAAGTAGCTATTATGATACAAATACATTGTTGATGGCAGCAGTTGCCACAGGGCTAATAACCCTTGGATTAACACTATTTGCGTTTCAGACAAAGTATGATTTCACGGGGTTTGGTCCATATCTTTTATGTTTTTTATTAATACTTGTATTTATGGGAATCCTATCTCTATTTATAAAAAATCAAATCTATAATATAATATACTCATCTGTAGGCGCCCTTCTATTTTCATTTTGTATAGTATATGACACGCAGTTAATAATCGGGGGAAAACATAAATATTCGTATGATGTTAATGACCACGTATTCGCTGCTCTTAGTCTTTATCTTGATATTATTAATCTATTTACGTATTTATTAAGAATAATTTAAGTTCTAAGGAAATTAAATAATTAGCGTTTTCGGCGTTTTATAATGTAAATGGCTCCTATTAGTGGGATAATGGATGTTAAAAAATTGGATTGGGGAACTTTCCTTATGTATTTTGTTACTGCTTTTTGGGATTTGGATTGGTTGATGAAAAAGTTAAGGGATGTATTAAGGTCTCCGTAAGTGTTTTGGATTTTGACATTACCTAAGAACATACTACTTAAATTATGTATAATATCATTTTCATCTATTTCTCGTTGAGAAAAATAATTAGGCCCAGGTTTTATGAATGATTTATTCAGTTTTATTTCCCATTTACTTATATCTGAATTAAAGTTCAGTGTTGATTTTAAATTTAATGCCATAATTTCGACCAAAGCAACATCCCATTTACTTATATCTGAATTAAAGTTTACCGCACTATAGAACATCGAGTCCATATTCACCACCCGACCAACATCCCATTTACTTATATCTGAATTAAATTTATTAGTGTATGTGAACATCGAGGACATACTCACCACCCGACCAACATCCCATTTACTTATATCTGAATTAAACTTATCAGCACTATTGAACAGGCCATACATATTCCCCACCTTAGCAACATCCCATTTACTTATATCTGAATTAAACTTCCTAGCATTAATAAACTTACTATCATCGAAGAACATCCACCACATATCCTCCACCTTAGCAACGTCCCATTTACTTATATCTGAATTAAACTTATCAGCATTATAGAACATCCCCTCCATATTCCCCACCCGACCAACATCCCATTTACTTATATCTGAATTAAACTTCCTAGCATACGCGAACAGCACGCCCATACCCTCCACCTTAGCAACGTCCCATTTACCAATGTTCCCAAACTGTGTCCTCTCAATATTACACGCAAAAAATAATGCAGAAAGATTGCTCCCTTCCTCAATCTGTGGTAAACTATTACCAAACGGCATAGAACCTGTAAATCTTAGGAAAACTCCGTTTCTCTCACTATTCTTGGCGATATTCCTCGAAAGCGGGATATCGCCCCAGTCTATAATACGTATGTTATTGTACCCAGTTAATGCCAGGTTGAGGCCATCATCCAGGTAGAGAACACCATCGACAAGTTCCCACATCATCCATATTTCCCCTTCGGGTGTTGTGTTGTAGGCAAAGTGAAAGCTGCCGCAGTCGTTGATAACTGGTAATCCTTTGATGTTTACAGGTGGGACAAGCCCAAGCTTAAATTTGAATATTCCGTGCGTAATCATTTTTATATTATATAGATATATTTTAATTTTAAAGTCTAAGCAAATTAAAATATATTATATAAACATAATTTAATATAATATACATATATAATGGAATGGAATAATTATAAAAATATAGAAGCAGGATGTGATAAATATGGAAATGAACGATTAAAATTAGCATTGTGTCTAAGAGACCAAGTATTTAGAAATTTAAAGCACTCTATTTTTATAGAGAATGGAACACTATTGGGTGCCTGGAGAGACCACAAATTTATTGCACACGATGATGATTTTGACTTCGGTATTCTTATAGATAATTTAGAAGAAATAAATAGTATATATAAAATAATAGGCGAATATTTACCAACTTATTATAAATATAGATTAGTAGAAGGTTACGCGAATAAAATAGAGATTTATGATCCTGCGTTTGGTAATTATAAATTATCTGGACCAGATTATAATAATGCGGACTATCATTATATTACGGTAGATTTACAATTTTATCTTAAAGATACCGATAACAATTATAGATGTCTTTATTATATTGGCGCTAATAATACAGTAGTGAATAAATCGATTATAGTTCCAACCGATACAATATTGTTAGAAGGAGAGGTATTTGATTGTCCTAAAAATATAGAAGAGTTTTTAAGACATAATTATAATTATTTGGGTAAAGACTCTGTATATTCGGCAGAAACTGGATTATATTATAAGAAAAAAATATAATTTAGTATTTTATATTAGAATAAAATATATTTTTTTCTTATATATAATTAACGTAGTAATAGAATTAAATTAATAATGGTTCAAGTTCTTCCATTAATTTATGCTCTTTATGTTCAGATAAATAACTTCCATCTTTTCTTTTAATTAATCCGTGAATACATTCATGTATTAATGTATAGTATAAAAGGTCTGGAGTCCAGTTTTTATATGTATTTAACCAAATGGTTTCTCCATCTGTTTCTGCCCAATAAGATTCGGTATCATTGTATAGAAACTCAATTTTATGTATTAATATTTTATAATGAGCGTCGTCTATTATAAAATTATTGTTTCGTATAATATTATGGGCATTTTTAATAATTAAACGAATATTTGTATTAAACCATATTAAAGTATTTTTTTGAGAAGATTTAATCATTGTTCTGGTTAACATTATAATATCTGGTAATAAAATATTATATAATCAACTTTATTATTAAATAGTAGTTTCTATAGGCATATTGATTGATTCCATACGTATATCTGGTATAGGCTGTACAGGAATACTTTTGGTATTTAAAAAATAAAATGGTAATCCAACAAATAATATACCAGATATTATATTTCCAATAGTTACAGGAATTAAATTATTCCAAATAAATTGACCAACGGTAATATCCGCACCTAATATCATACCCTGTGGAATTATATAGATATTAGCCACACTGTGTTCTAATCCTAAAGCAACAAATCCCGCAATTGGAAAATAGCCCAACCGCTTTATCCGTTAATGTATCAAATGAGGCCGCCAGCCATAAAGATAAACATACAAACCAATTACATAATAAACCTTTTAATAAAGTAACACCCCAATTATGTGAAATCTTATCCTCCGATAACTCAATAATATTAGTATTATTATTTAGGATCTCACTACCATAAACATCCATATTATTTAATATACTCAACCTTTTATATTTTTTATGAAGAAATATTATTAGAGTATTAAAGACAATAATTAAATAATAGAATTAAATAATAGAATTAAATAATAGAATTAAATTTTATATATTTATATATTTATATATATATATGCCAGATGCACGCGAAATAATAATTATAGCAATATTAACAAGATTAGGTTCATCCGCATTGTTTTTTAGTAAGGTTATTAAAACTACGAAAAACTTAATAGAGAATAGAACTTTAATTAATAAGTTAGAAACTAATGTATTAGATAAAGAAATATATAAGAAATCAACATCAATACCTCCTTTACTCGGATATGTTTTAGGAAGAAATTATTTTAATTATGATCTTTCCCGAGCCGCTCTTTTCCAACGAGACTTTAATCAACGAGATTTAGAACATTTGCCGGGTCCACAAAAAAAAAATAATTTTAAGTATAGTTATATGAATGCTTTAACAACCGATAAATTAAAGTATTATACAGTTCATATCAATACCTTTCTAAACTCTTTAGAAAAAGCAATATCAGAAGATAAGCTTATTGTGTCTATTTATAAAGATAATCTAATTACCCTTTGGATAAATTTACATCTGTATGATATAACTGAGGATGAGACTAAAATTGTTAAAAAGTTTTTTATATATTTGGTTGAGATTGTTTCTATAGATGATAATAATATTAATGATGAACTAAATTATGGTTATTTATATAAATTTATACAGACCCGTCAGACTTATTTTAAAGCATATGATATATTTAAGAAAAATATCGAAACTATAAAATATCAGATAGATACTAATAATAATAGAGCTGAAAATACTTTTTCGTATCACTGGATGAATCAAACAAATTATTTAACTACAGAGCAAGTCATTACCGCAGGACTACATAATATAGTAGCATTTTCCCAGCTTATTAATATTTTTTATACAATTTTAGAAGATGCTAAAAATCAGAATGGTTATAACTATTTAGAAAAATTTATAAAAACAACCGATGATAGGGAAAAATATAATATTATAAAAGAAATATTTCGTTTAGAAGTGCCTACCACATTTAGTCTTTCGGGGGATACTGACGGAAATCAAAAAGTTCATCTGCACAAATCTATTATGAAAGACGTCGATTCAGATTATGAAACTTTTAAACCTAAAATGTATTCCCCCCACACACTTAAAGAAGACGTTATATTACAAGTATCTATGGTTGATGGAGAGACTATTGTAGAAGACAAAAATTCTACTAACATTCCTATATTTAACCCGCCTAAATATTGTCCATTTGGATTTGGCTATAGAAGATGTGCGGGTGAAACTTTTGTGTATTTTTTTATGAAAAAATTATTGGATTTAATTAGTAAGTATCAGGTTCTCAAAATGATAACAGGAGATATTATAGATATAGGTATACGAAAACAGGGAATCGATAAATTTAAATTAATTTAAAATTTTATTAAATTAATAAAAAATTGATTTAAATAAAATGTATTAATGATACGTTATAAAAATGTTTTTGTCTCAATTAAGCAAAACTATAACCAGACGACAATTTAGTACTAATGTTTTTACAACAAAAACATTGGATTTATATAACCGAGAGGAGTCAGTTATTAAAAATAATATTAAAAATAAGAGTAAAATAGAAGAAGGATTTAAAGGAGTTAATACTATTGGAATTATAGGATGGGGGTCACAAGCGCCAGCACAGGCATTAAATTTACGAGATAGTTTAAAGGACACTTATATTAATGTTAATGTAGGACTTCGTGAAACATCAAAATCATTTACGGATGTAGAGAATACTGGCTTTTCACTATCATCTGAAAGTAATAAATTAGGTGAAATGTATGATATAATATCACAATCTGATATGGTTCTTTATCTAATATCAGATTATGCTCAAATAGATACCTATACAGAATTGTTTAAACATATGAAACCAGGTTCTACATTAGGTTTATCGCACGGATTTTTATTAGGACATTTCGATAAAAACAATATTAAATTTCCAGATAATATTAATGTTGTTATGGTAGCTCCTAAAGGCATGGGTCCTAGCGTAAGAGAATTATATTTAAAAGGTACAGGTATTAATTCGAGTATAGCGGTTCATCAAGATTATAATGGATTAGCAACAGACCATGCTATATCCTGGGCACTTGGAATTGGCTCTCCCTATGTATTTGAGACTGGAATGCGCTACGAGTATGTTTCTGATATTTATGGAGAACGTGGTATATTATTAGGAGCGATATATGGTATGAGTGAATACCTATTTAGACATTTTAATAATAGTGGATTAAGTAAAAAGAAATCCTATGAAACAAGTGCTTATAATATAACTGGAACGATTAATAGATATATAAGAGCAAACGGTATTAAAAATTTATATACTGATATGTGTTTAGAAAATAAGAAACTATTTTCATCTGCTTACACAAATACTTATTATGTTGCCAAAGAATTATTACAAGAAATATATGACGAAGTAAAATCGGGAAATGAGATAAATAGTGTATTATTAGCTGGGAAACGGTTTAAAACATATCCTATAGGGAAAATAGATGGCACCGAAATGTGGCAAATAGAAAAACAATATAGGAATGAATTAAAGGATCAAGCGATTGAGCCAACCGTAGCAGGAATTTATATTGCTACAATGATGGCACAGATAGATATTTTAATGGAAAATGGACATAATTATTCGGAAATAGTGAATGAATCTATTATAGAGGCAACAGATTCCCTAAATCCTTACCTATATGATAAAGGCATTTCACATATGATAGATAATTGTTCTGTAACAGCACGTTTAGGTGCTAGAAAATGGGGACCTCGATTTGATTATTTGTATTCCCAAAATGATGTCATTGGGACAACTATTTATGATAATAAAAAGGATTTACAAAAAGCATTTATACTAATGGAGAAATTTACGGGGCATCCAATTCATCATTGTTTAGATTCCATAAAAAATTTAACAAATACCTAGATTTTAATTTTGGATAAATTAAATTAAAATTAATTTAAATTAAATTTATCCAAAATTAAAATTAAATTAAATTAAATTAAATTAAAATCTAAATTAAATTAAATAAAAATTAAAATATTATATTAATATATTATATATGAAAAATTCGTTAAAATATGGGTTGCCTCTTGGAGCATTAGTTTTAACAAAAAAGATTTTTGGTAATAATACAAAAAGTACTAGGAAAACTAAAAGCAAAAGGGTTATTACAAATGATAACACACCTAAGGAAAAAAAAATATTAAAGAGTACTACTTATAATCCTTGGACTTATGAAAATAACAGATGGAGTTATAACGGTACAGAAGTTAGAGGATTAAGTCAAGGTACATCGTCAAATAACGCTAAATCATTAAAAGAGTTGAAGACATCGCAGCAGTAATTAAAATTCTAAGATTTTTATATTTTTATATTTTTATATATATAGATATGAAGAAATCGTTAAAGTATATACTTCCCTTGGCGGCATTAGTTTTAACAAAATTAAATACTGAAAATATAACAAAACAAACTCAGAAAGATATAAATACACCAGTAGTAACTTATAATAATAGTACTACTTACAATCCTTGGAATTATGACAACAATAAATGGTTATATAATGGTAAAAAAGCACAAGGGTTAACACAACCATCATTAATACCTAATGAAATTAGAGGATTAATTGGATGTGGTATTAGTGAAGGAAGAGTTAGTGTTGTTGGTAATGAGTTTCCAGCGTTCCAAACAATTGGTGCTGGAGCAATGGAATGTGCTGACGGTGGTGTTACAGTTGAAACAAACCTAACTGCGGACCATCAAAAAATAAATCTTCCAGGTATGACTGGTAATCCAGCGGAATTTACAGCCGCGATTGTTGCTAACTCGTCGATTGTTCCACTTATGAACAATGATGTGATCCGACCTCTGAATGACCTTGTTGTTAAGCATGGTCAAGGACTACAGAAAAGCCAGTTAGTTACAATTGATGGAAATATTATGGCAGTAGCCTTTATGGCGAACGCTCAGCATTTAGTGTATAGATCAGATATCTTAGATCAACTAGGTATTTCGCCACCAACAACATATGAAGAGATGTTGATTGCTGCTGAGAATATCCGTGCTAGTGGAATTATGAAAGACCCTATTGGTGGCGCTTATAAGGGTGGTTGGAACTTAGGTGAGGAATTTGTCAATATGTATATCGGTCACGGCGGGGAGTTCTTTAAGCCTGGTTCAGCAGAGATTGCTGTTAATAACCAACACGGCATAGATACGTTAAACATGATGAGAGCGTTATCAGATTACATGAACCCTGACTTCCTAACACACGACTCAAACGCAACGAGTGCTGAATGGAAAGCAGGTAATGTTGCTCTTATGAATATGTGGGGTTCACGTGTCCGAGCCCTTAGAGGCGATGAGGTAGATGCAGCTGTAGTAGCTGCTACAGCTACTGCTGGTCCTATGACAGTTGGTGGTGGTACAACTGCTGCTTCAACTCTATGGTGGGATGGATTTACTGTAGCTAAGAATATTTCAGATGCAGATGCAGAGGCTACTTTTATGGCTTTAATGCATGCGATTCGTCCAGAGATGTTGAACGAAACAACTTCGCCACAAGCTGTTTGGTTAATTGATGGGTATGAGCCTACTGCAGCTGTTAAAGGTGTATTTGCTGCTGCTGCAATGGGAACTAAGCCATATCCAATGTTGCCATATGCAGGTCTAATGCATTCAGCCGCGGGTGCAGAATTAGTTAATTTCATGCAAGGAAAAGAGACTGCTGAACAAGCTCTTGCGGGTCTGGAAGCGGCTTATACCGTAGCAGCAACAGAAAAAGGTTATTTATAAATAAATTATTTTAGATAATACTATTTATTTAAAACCTTTGATTTAATTTAAAAATCAAGATTTAATTTAAAAACCTTAGATTTAAAATAATTATATGAACCGCGGAAATAAGTTTAAAATCTTAGAATTTAAATTCTAAGATTTTGAAAATAATATATATATATATATATAGAGATGAAGAATTCGTTAAAGTATCTTTTGCCAATCGCCGCGCTCGTTTTATCCAAAACTAATAATAACAAGAATTTATCACAAACATCTAAAAATATTAATAAAAAATCGTTAAAAACAGAAATCACTTTCGTTTCTTGGGGAGATGACTATTCAGCCTCACAGCAAAAAGCTTACGTTGATACTTATACCAGGGGGGACGTAAATATGATCGGGTACAACGGCGGGTTGGGCGAGGTTCGAGCCCAGGTAGAATCAGGCAATGTTAAATGGGATATCGTTGATGTGTTAGGTGATAAAGCTCGCATAGGATGTGATGAAGGATTATTTGAAAAGCTAGATCGTAGTATATTCCTTCCTGCGCCTGATGGCACTTCGATGGATAAAGACCTCTTGATTGATGTACCAAATGATTGTGTAGTTCCGCAGATTTGGTGGTCGTACGTGCCTGTTCACAAGGCTAACACTTTCTCAGGTGAACAACCATCCACTATTAATGACTTCTTTGATATTGAAAAATTCCCTGGAAAGCGTGGTATTCACACTTGGGCTAACGCTATAGTTGAGATGGCACTGTATGCATCTGGCGTAGCTATTCCAGATATTTATGATGTGCTAAGTACTCAAGAAGGACAAGATATGGTTTTTGCTAAACTTGACACAATCAAAGATCACGTCGTATTTTGGTCTGCGGGCGCTAGGCCACTTTATCTGGTTAATTCTGGCGAAGTTTCTATGTCATTAGCCTATAACGGTACAGTCGGTGGAGCGGTTTTGATTGACGGTGCGGATTACGTTACTGTTTGGGATGGACAAGTTCTCGAGGAGGAATGGTTGGTGCTTATGACGGGAGCTCCAAACAGAGCCGCGGCTATTCACTTTTTAATCCATGCTTCTTCCACTGAATCCCAGGCAGGTCAAGCTCATTGGATCAACTATTCTCCTATGCGTCCATCAGCTCTTCCAATTATGGAGGCGGGGGAGCCATGGTTCAATGCTGGTCGGACCACAGAAGCGAATATTATGGAGCATATGCCGACTACCGCTGAACATATGAAAGGCGGTATTCTTGCCAACCCTGATTGGTGGGCAGATAATGGCCAAGCAGTAAATGATCGGTATGCAGCTTGGATGGCTAGAAATTCCTGAATTAATTAAATATAAAATGATAATCATATATAATACCTTTTAGTAATTTAAAACCTTAGATTATGAAAATAATATATATATAAAAATCTGTAAAATCTTAGAATTTAAATTCTAAGATTTTGAAAATTATATATATATATATGAAAAAATCGTTAAAGTTTCTTTTGCCAATTGTTGCGCTTGTTTTATCCAAAACTAATAATAGCAAGAATTTATCAAAAAATAATAAGACTTTAAATAGAACATTAGGTGATGTTGAGGTTCTTCATTGGTGGACTTCTGGTGGGGAAGCAGCTAGTGTTAATTATTTAAAAGATAAATTAAGTGATGCTGGTGTAGGATGGACTGACTTTGTTGTTGGAGGAGGAGGAGAAAATGCTATGACAGTTTTAAAGTCTAGAGCTATTAGTGGTAATCCTCCTACAGCTGCACAAATAAAAGGTCCATCTATACAAGAATGGGGCGATTTAGGATTTTTAGCTGATATAAGTGGTGTTGCTGATAAAAATGACTGGGATAATCTTTTACCTGAAGTGGTTTCAGATGTAATGAAACATAAGGGTAAATATGTAGCTGCTCCAGTAAACGTTCACCGAGTTAACTGGATGTGGTCTAATCCAGAGGTGTTCGCGTACGCAGGTGCCACGATCCCAACTACTTGGGATGACTTTATGGTTCAAGCGAAGAAATTACAAGGTGCTGGTTTTGTAGCTCTTGCTCACGGTGGACAACCGTGGCAGGATGCAACATTGTTTGAAGCAGTTGTACTTGGTGTTGGTGGCGCTTATTACTATAAGAAGGCTTTTGTTGAGCTAGATTTAAATGCTTTAAACAGTGAAATAACAGTAAAGGTTTTCGAAACTTTTGGAAATTTACGACAGTTTGTAGATGCAGAATCGCCAGGACGTGACTGGAACGTTGCAACTTCATTGGTAATTGAAGGTAAGGCAGGTATGCAAATAATGGGTGACTGGGCTAAAGGCGAATTTAAAGTAGCAGGTAAGAGTGGTGGAACAGATTATGTATGTACCGCAGCCCCTGGAACTTCTGGCGCTTACACATTTAACATTGATTCATTTGTTTTTTTTGCACAGGGAACTACTGCTGGTACTGGATCTCAAAATATAATGGCTGCTGAAATTATGGGAGAAGATTTCCAAAGAGTATTCAACCTAAATAAGGGTTCTATTCCTGCACGTTTAGGTGTTCCAAGGGATGAGTTTGATTCATGTGCCCACGATTCGATGGATGCCTTAGTTGCTTCTTCTCATAGTGGGTCTTTAGTACCAAGTTTTGCCCATGGAATGGCTGTATCATCCGCGGTAGGTGGGGCTATAACCGATTCTGCCACAAATTTCTTTAATTCGAGTCAAAGTGCCAAGGACGCTGTCGCTCAATTAGTTGCGTCAGTTAAAGCAGCAATGTAATATTATAAATCTTTATCTAAATAATTACTAAAATAGTTATTATATTATATTTCTATATAATATAATGATTATTTTTTATAAACGCCTCCTTTTATTTTTATTCCTGTGTATACCTATAAGAATTTTAATGGTTTTACTTGTTAAACATATAGATAAAAAATTTTTACCATATTTAGGTATAATAGGTTTATTGCCAGCAATTGGATTTTCCGTAATCTACTTAGGAAATTATAGAAAAACTGGACCAGAAACATTTGGTCAACAAATTTGGTGGAATAATTTAAGACCTATACATGCATTTTTATATTTTCTATTTAGTTATTTAGCTTTACAAAAAAATAAGGATTCCTGGAAACCCTTACTTATAGATGTTGTTGTTGGAATTAATTCTTTTATATTATACCATTCAATGACTATTATAGATAGTTAACCAGGGTATCTAGAAATATATTTAGTTAGATTTAAAAACTTTGTTCTATCTTTTTCTACCAATTTATTTGCTAAATTTATTCGAACCGAAATCGCATCTATTCGATTTTTCATAGCATCATTGCAGGTGCTAGTGTAAATTTCTAAGACAGTTAACAAATATTTCCCGTGTGTATCTATGTTATTTAAATTAAAATATATTTTATATAGATTATATTTTAATTGTGAATAGTACTTAATCGTATAAATGTAAGTTCGTTTTATTTCAAAAACTAGTTCCAAATCTTGTTTAAAATATGCTAGAAGTAACCATTCTTTTATATCATTTGGGGGTAAGAAAGACATTATTTTTCCAACCATCTCAGAGGGAAACTTAAACTCATTTTTTTTTTGAGTGAGAGGCATTTCCTAATATAATGGAAATATTTAAAACATCAAATTTATAAATCTATCTTTAATCTAACTTACAAATAAGTTAGATTAAAAATAATTAGAATAAATTATATATTATTTCTATTATATATTATTTCTATTAAATATTAGATATTATTTCTATTATATGTTATCTATTATAGGTTATCTATTTAATTTATTTATTATGATTTATCATTAAATCAGTTCTTAATAAATATTTATAACCTTTAACTAATTTAGATCCTTCGTGGAATTGTTGTGAATAAAAGAAGCTGGCTCTGCCAGTTTTAGGTTTACAATTTAATGTTATTGTTTTTTTATCATTTTCATAAAATATAGTTTCACCACCCTCAAAGTTATCATTTAAAAATATGTTTAATGTTGCATAGCTCATATTTTGTTTACCATCTCCATCAAAATTAATACTATCTTTATGAATTCCAAAAAATTGTCCTGGTTCATACTTAGATAATCGAATAAAACTATTCATTCCCATCGATAGTTTTTTAATTTTTTTAGGAATATAGTAACTAATTTTTTCATATAGTTTCGCGGCTAATTCTTTATTTTGAAATTGAACACGATAATATTTTCTATGTTTATCATTTATATGTTCTACTTTTTCTGGATCATTAAAATAATTCATATATAATTGACATTCTTCTAATGTTAAGACATTATCGATAGAATATAAAAAGTCCATAGTTTATATAAAAATACTTATATTAAGAATGAATCATATTTATAAGTATTTACTATTTATTTTAAATAACTATTTATAATTTGAGTTTACATTCTAAAATCTATTTCTAATTTTATTTGTAAATTGTTTTATAGTTATTTTTAAATATTATATAAGATTCCACATTTTTAAAATAAGTATTAATTAATCATAAATTGGATTATTTTCTACTTGTAAATATCTTATGAGGTGTGCGTTACTTAT